>Ga0209541_10003676_pt1 | contig 27917 bp, 25 predicted proteins | sample RifCSPlowO2_01_FD_184027 | JGI IMG/M metagenome (GOLD analysis project Ga0209541, IMG submission 184027) | Groundwater microbial communities from Rifle, Colorado - Rifle CSP2_plank lowO2_0.1 (SPAdes) (version 2) | ecosystem: Environmental > Aquatic > Deep subsurface > Groundwater | place... | reverse complement strand
TTTTCTTTCACCGCGTTTAGCGCCCCGACCGGGTCTTCCGCATCCAATGCCTTAATCAGCTTTTCAGTCGCCGCCTGCAAGGCGGCCATACAGGTGGCATAGGCTTTCCCGTCCAGGGCCTTCCAGTCCCTTACTTTCCGGATCAGCGCCGGAGTCGAAGCGCTTTGGCCGGTAAACGCGCCCAACAACCGGAACCCCTTGGGTGGCAGTAGCCAGCGTTGGGTGAACCCCGGCCATTTTTGTTCCACCAATTCACGCACATCCTTTCCTGAAACCAGTTCTTTATCCAGCCAGGCCCCCTCAAACCGTGTGTACACCATCAACCGGCCATACGTCGAACACGCGATGTCAAAAGCGGAACCCACTTTTCCTTGCGCGAGATAATGCGCTAGGCAACCCAGTTTGAACACGATTTCCTTTGCGTACTCGTCCATCAGGTTATAATCGTGCAGTTTCAGCACGCCACCAATAATAGCCACCACAGCCGCGGCGCTGCTCCCGAACCCGACTTTTTTTCCCGCTATTCGGGTTTCCTCTGACTTAGTTTCTACTTCCATGCCTTCCGGCGTTTTTCCACAGGCCACCAAGTACTGCAACACGGCCTCCAACGCTTTTTCCGCGAACCTGAGCTTGCCCCCTTCCTCGGGCGACAACGGTTTTTTCCACTTCAGGGTTTTCCCATCGAATCCGGCTTCCACCCAGTCCAGGCCCAAGCTCTTGGACTTGAACCGTAAGCCCTTCCACGGCCGCACCCAGCACTCCACGTACTTGTCCACGGCTGCGGCCACACAGGGCGCGCCCTCTAACACGGAGTACTCGCCGCTCACCATGAGCTTACCCGGTGCTTTCACGTGAACCATGGCATCCCCTAAAACAAGTGCTTGAATGAAAGCCGTGCGCCCTGGCCCGGTTTGCACACAATGGCTTTTTTCACGCCCTTTAGGCCCTCCAGTTTTCGGGCCAGCCGGCGTGCATCTTTGGCCCTGCAAAGGACCTTGACGTTAGGGCCTCCATCAATCGTAAACCAGCATCGTTCACCGCTTGCCCGCCAATCCACTACTGAACGTATGACTTCCATCGTTGCTGGCTGCCAGTAGAGGACGCGTGGCGTGGTGGTCATCATGGTGGCATGCATCTTCAGGCAATTCACTTCCGCGATCTCTCCCACCTGAGTAAGGTTCCGCTGCCGGATTCCTTTTCGAATGGCTTTCAAGTCCGGGTCAATCGTTTCCAGCCAGGTCTTGTACAGGGGTGAGGTCTTCACGGTTTCCCGCATGCCGGCCCGCGAGCTAATCTTCTTTTTCGTTGATGTCACAATCGTGGTCACCAGCCGGAAGTCCTTCCAATGGGTTTCATCCGCTAGCTGCACGGCACAGGAGTCGCTTCCATCCCGCTGGTGACCCTTCACCCATTCCACGAAACCGCCGTACACGCTTCGGCTCGCACTCCCCGAACCCAGCCGTGAAAGAATGGACAGGTTTCGTGCATCCAAGCCCATGCCAGCCGCCGCGCTGGCCGCGAGGCTCAACGCACAAAAACCGGATGCACTGCTCGCCAGGCCAGCCGCGGTCGGAAAATTGTTTTTCGACTCCACGCGTGCCTTCCCCTTGATTCCAGCTAGCTTCCGCACCAAGTCCAAGTGCCGGACCACCCGCGTCCTTTCCTCCCCCAGCAATTCCCGTCCATCCAGCTGTATCCGGTCAGCCCGGCGCTTTCCACCAAACTCCACGGTAGTCGTGGTATACAAGTCATCCAGGGTCACGGAAATGCTCGAATTGGCTGGCAAAAGCAGCCGCTCATCCCGCTTGCCCCAGTACTTGACCAAGGCAATGTTGCTGTTGGCGATGGCCGTGGCCTTCAAGGCAGTCACCAGTCACTCCCCAATCCGTACCTTCAGGGTGGGCCAGCCCAGCTTTTCAATGGCTTTGGCCACTTCCGCTTGCTTGCCGGGGCACAAGGCAATCACACTGCCGCCGCCCCCCGCACCTGTCAGTTTTGCGCCCAGGGCCCCGGCCTTCAGGGCGGCCGAGCACATGGCATCGAGTTCCCGGGTTGAAACGCCGATTTCTTTGAGTAGCTCGTGGTTCTGGTTCAGGAGGGCACCGATTTTTTTTTCTTCTCCCTTTAGCAGGGCTTCCCGTGCCTCATCCACCAGTTTGCCTGCGTCTTCAAAGATTCGCGCAAACTTTTCCGGGTTCTTTTCCTTGCGCGTCCGCACGGCTTCCACGAGTTCCTTGGTCGTGCCCTTCCTTGGACAGGTTCCAATCACGACTTCCAGGGGCTTCCGCGCTTTCAGCCGTTCTATCTGGTTGGCGCCGCCTTCCAGGTTTTTCTTGAACCACACCAGGCCACCGTAGGTCGCCACCGTGTTGTCGATGCCGGAGGGCGTGCCGTGCGCGATTTTCTCGCCTTCATAGGCTATTCGGCACACGTCATCGTTGCCCAGGTTTTTTCCGACTATCTGTGCTAGTGCCCGCGTGGCCGCCACGCAGAAGGCCGCGCTGCTGCCCATGCCGGAGCCAATCTGCAGTTCCGTGCTTACCTCGAGTTCCACGCCTTCATTGATGCCGAGCTTGTTGGCCAGCACGGCCGCCATCTTTTCCAGGAACTCCGGGTTGTGTCGCTTGTCTGCAGCCTCCACTTTTATGCGGGTTCCCTTGGCTTTCCTGGCTGAAACTGTGGTTTGGTCGGACACGCTGCCAGCAATGGCCGGAATTCCGTACACTACAAAGTGTTCTCCGAACAAAATCGTTTTACCACAGGCCTTGGCCATTTCCATTCCTCCTACCAATAAGCGTTCAAAGCCGTTAAAATGCTTTCCTCGCCTGCAATCACCCAATTCTTTCGTTCTGCCAGTTCCCGTAATTCCTTGTCCGGGTCAAAGGCAATGGCTTTGCCGCAGGCTGCTAGGAAGCCTGCGTCGTGCAGCGTGTCGCCTACGCCTATGCAATCCCCCAACCGCATATTATGTAGCCTTGCATAGGTTTTCACGGCTTGTGCTTTTCCTTCCACCGATAGAACGCCTTCATCGAACCCGGAAATTCGCCCGTCTTCCACGCGTTCCCGGGTGCCAATCACTTCTTGCACGCCGGCTTTTTCGCCGATTGCTTCGACCAGGAAACTCAGCGAACCCGTGACCACCACGAGGTCATAACCCTTGTCCCGTGCCTCGCGCACCAGGCTGGGCACGAACTCATACACATTGTCCTCCGCATAAAATTCCTGGGCAAACGCTTCCGCAGCCTTTCGGGCTGCCGTCATATCCAAGCCCACAAACCCTTGAATGGCCCGCTTGAAGCACTCCAAGGAATCCAGGTAGGTCAGCTTTCCTTCCTTCATGCGGATAGTCGTTTCCCGGATGTACTCCGCGTGCCGTTTTTCAATCAACCCCCGCTCCGCGCAGTACTGCATGAAGCCATGCGATGAATACACTTTCGTCAGTGTCTTGTCCCAGTCGCTGAACACGGCTTTGCGCACTTCATCGCCTTGCCTAAAACACCGGCCGGAACTTCGTTCCATAATGCAGGACACCGGTTTCCCCGGATGCGTAGAACTTCCGGAAAACGGCTTCCACTCTTTGGCCAATCTTCAAGTCGCCAGCGTTTGCGTCGCAAATCTGGGCTCCGACCTTCGGGCCTTCATCGAGTTTCACGATGCCAATTACATAGGGGGTCTTCGATTCAAAGACTTCGGGCGCGGCTTTCACTTCCGTGAACGTCAACAGCCGGCCCTTGCCGGAAAACTGCTGGGCCGCAAATTCCTTGCCGCCACACGGGCACTGTTCCTTGGCCGGGTAATAGGTTTCCCCACAGGCCTTGCAGGCGTTTCCAATCAGCCTATACCGGTCCGTGTACTTCCTCCACCGGATGACCGCGCTTTCCTCGAACATCTAGGGCAACCCCCTTTTGAACACGTTCACTACAACCGTTGCCCCGCTGCCGCCCACGTTGTGCGTGACGCCTATCTCGGCTCCCTTGACCTGGCGCTTGCCGGCCTTGCCCTGCAACTGCTGGACGACTTCCACAACCTGCTTGACCCCAGTGGCTCCCACCGGATGTCCGCAGGCCTTCAAGCCCCCCGAGGTGTTGACCGGTGTTTTCCCGTCAAAGTACGTCTGCCCCTGCTCAACCAAGCGGCCGGCCTTGCCGTTCCCGCACAAGCCCAGGTCCTCCATGGCCATGATTTCCGCAATCGTAAAGCAGTCATGCACTTCAACCAAGTCCAGGTCCTTTACCGTTATCTTGGCTTGGGCAAAGGCCTGGGTCTTTGCCAAGCGCGTGGCCTTGACGTGATGGAGCTCGCTCCGTTCCGCCAACGCCAGGGTATCCGATGCCTGCCCGCTGCCGGCAACGTACACGGGGGCTTCGCAATACTGTTTGGCGGTTTCCGCGTTGCACAGCACCACGGAGGCCGCGCCGTCCGTAATCGGCGAGCAGTCAAGCAGCGTCAGGGGCTCCGCCACCATCATGCTCTTGTAAACGTCGTCCAGGGTTATTTCCTTCCGGTACTGGGCAATCGGGTTCCTCGCACCGTGGAAGTGGTTTTTTACGGCCACCGCGGCCAGCTGCTTTCGGCTCAACCCGAACTTGTTCATGTAGGCCTTTGCCATCAACGCGTAAAGCCCTGGGAAGGTGAACCCCTGGAACCCCTCCCATTCCTCGTCTCCCGCGCCCATCAAGCCCGTGGTAACGTGCTCCGTGGATACGTCGGTCATCTTTTCGACTCCGTTCACCAGCACCATGTCAGCCCTCCCGGATTCAATGGCCATCAGGCCCTGCCGGAAGGCCAGGCTGCCAGACGCGCACGCGCCTTCCACGCGCGTGCTGGCCACATTCAGGTTGAGGATGCTGCTCGCCATGCCCCCCAGGTGCTCTTGTCCGGCAAATTCCCCCCCGCACATGTTGCCCGTGAAAATCATGTCCACCTTTTCCGGGTTGATGCGTGCATCGGCCAGGGCCTGCAGTTCCGCTTCGGCTAACAACTGCCGTAAACCCTTTTCCCACACCTCTCCAAACCGCGTGATGCCAACGCCAATCACGGCCACTTTTCGTTCAACCATAAGCATCCCTTAGTGAATTTCCTCCATGTGCTTCGAGTACTGCGCGTACTCCAGGTAGGTCTTGCGTTTCATGTAGTCTTCGGTGCGCCGTGCCAGCCCCCTCCGTTCCTCGATCAAGGGCTTTACTTCCAGCACGAAGGCGTCGCTTCCGCTGCCGGAACCATAGGACACCACCAAAATCCGTGCCCCTGGCCTGGCCTTGTCCAGCACCTTCGTGAGGCCCAGCGGGCTGCACCCCGAGTAGGTGTTTCCAATGGCGGTCACGAGCAGCCCGTCCTTGTACTGTTCGGGCTTGAACCCGAGCTTGGCCGCGGCCGCGATCGGGAATTTCGCGTTCGGCATGTGGAACACCGCGTAGTCAAAGTCCGTTGGTTGTAAGTGGGTCTTGTCCAGCATGGCCTTGGTTGCCTGGAGGACATGCTTGAAGTAAGCCGGTTCCCCGGTGAAGCGGCCCGCATGCCTGGGGTGGGGGGACAGCCCGCGCCGCCAAAAGTCCGGCGTGTCACTGGTGAAGGAGCAGGTGTCCTTAATTTCCGCCAGCCACTCGCTTTCCTGGCTTCCCACAATAAAAGCCGCGCCGCCCGCCGCGGCACTGTACTCCAATGCGTCGCCTGGAGCCGCCTGGGAGGTGTCCGCTCCAATGGCCAGGCCATATTTTATCATGCCACTCTGCACCAACCCCATGCACATCTGGAGGGCGGCGGTTCCCGCCTTGCACGCGAACTCGGTGTCAGCCGCCGTGTAATGGTTTCCGGCACCAATGGCTTCGCCCACGATTCCAGCCGTTGGCTTCACGGCATAGGGATGCGATTCCGAGCCCACGTAAATGGCTCCAAGGTCTTTGGGGTTGATCAGCGCGCGCGCCAGGGCGTTCCTTGCCGCCTCAACGGCAATCGTGGCCGTGTCTTCGTCCTTGCCTGGCACGCTTTTTTCCTGGATGCCCAAGCCGTCCACGATTCGCCGCGTGTCCGCGCCCCACACCCGGGCAATGGTTTCCGCCTTGATGCGGTACTTCGGGATATACGCCCCATACCCAACGATTCCGGCAGTCATGAAAATGCCTCAACCAATTGTTTGGCGCGGTCAACGGTTATATTCTTTTCCTTTACCATGGCGTCAGCCACTCGGTCAATCAACTTGTTTGCCGCGCCGCCCAGTACCGCGATATTCTTGGCATGCAGCTTCATGTGGCCGCGCTGGATGCCTTCCGTGGCCAGGGCCCGGATGGCGGCAAAGTTCTGGGCCAACCCGACCGAGGCCATGACCTCGCCGAGCTCGTGCGCGGTTTTCACGCCCAAGAGCTTGACGTTTATTTTCGCGATGGGATGGGTTTTCGTTGCGCCTCCCACCAAACCTACTGCCAGGGGTAACTCGATTTTTCCTTTTAAGTGGCCTTCCCGTGTTTTCTCGTAGCTGGTGAGGGTGGTGTACTTCCGGTTGTAAGCGGCATACGAGTGGGCTCCGGCTTCCACGGCGCGGAAGTCGTTGCCCGTGGCAACCGTTACCGCGTCGATGCCGTTCATGATGCCCTTGTTGTGCGTGGTTCCCCGGAACGGGTCCGCGGCGGCAAACGCCCAGGCATCCAGGACGGCTTCCACGACTTCCGCTCCTTTCAATCCCAGTTCCTTGACGCTTTCCGCCAGCACCTCTTTTGTCCACACGGCTTCCGCCCGGAACAACCTGAAAATCGCCAGATTGGAGATGATGCGCAGCCTGACCTTTCCGCCTGTCAGTTCTTCAATTTTTGGCGCTATCCCCTCTGCCATCGTGTTAATCGAGTTCGCGCCCATGGCGTCGCGCACGTCCACAATCAGGTGCACGATCAATTGCTTGCCGCGCACGGTGTCAATCACGCGTGCTTCCAGGTCCATGGCTCCGCCGCCGAACTGCTTCAAGCCGGGAAACACCTGGTTCGCATCGTTCACCAGTTCTTCTTTCTGGTCTTCCACGGCTTTCTTGGCCTTTGCCAGGTCCTTGACCTGCACGACCTGGATTTGGGCGATCATCAGCGGCCCAGTAGAGCTGGCCGTGAAACCCCCGCTTGCGCGTGCCAGCTTGGCCGCGTAACTGGCCGCGGCCACGACGCTGGGTTCTTCCAGGGCCATGGGCACCAAATAATCCCTGCCGTTTACCTGGAAGTTAGTGGCCAAGCCCAGGGGCAGGGGCATGACGCCGTACACGTTTTCAATCATCTTGTCCGCCAGGGAAAACGCAAGGCAACCGGTTTGCTTGAGCAAGGCCGTTTCTTCTGGGGAGAGGCCGGCAACCGCGGCTATTTCTTCGAGCCGCTCGTCTTGGCTTTTCTTGTAGAACCCCTGCAATGCGGAACTCTTTGCCATAACGCCACCATCCCCTATGCTTGCAAAGTTAAATAGAAACCGGCTGGTAAACTACCTTTGCCCGCGCAACCTATTTAAAGCTTGCGTTGATTGTCCCCCAAAAAAACGGTGATTGTCTAACCTTGTCGTTTCGGGTCAAAGCCGTAGACAGCTTATGCCAGCGAGTAAAGCGTTTTCCGTGCATCGGCGGCGTGCGTGGCCTGTAGTACCAGGCCGTGGCCGATGAGGCCGTCTAGGGCGCGTCGCACGGTCCGGCCCGGTAAACCTGTTTCCTGGATGAGTTCTTTTTGCGTGAGCTCGCCGCGGACTTCGAGGAGTTTGACGAGGAATTTCGCGCTGGGGCTCAGGTCCCTGGCTTCGGCAGGGTGTGCCTTTCGTTCTTCGAAGCGTTTGGCGAAGTAAATGGGTTTGCCCTTCAGGATGGTCAGGTCGTTGTCCACCGCGGTTCGCCGCTGGCCGTCCGCGATGAGTTCGCAGCCCCACAATTCGTGGAAGTTCTTGAGCTCGATTTTTGCGTGGTCTTCAACCACTAGGGGCCGCCGCGCGCGGTCCATGGAATTCATGGAAACGATTTCAAGGGCTTTCGTCGTGGGCAGGATGTGGGGGCCCCAGGCCGACAACGCGTGGCCGGTGCTTCCCGTGGGCGTGGCCACCAGTACCCCGTCACTGGCCTCGTTCCACACCCGTTTTCCGTTCACGTACAAGTCGAATTCCATGTAGTGCCCGGGTTGTTTGGGCACCAGCAGGTATTCGTTCAGGGCCAGGGGCACGTTTCGGGGGGAGAGGGCTTGCAGCCGGGTTCGTTCTTCGACCCTGAACTTTCCTTGGAGGATGTCCGGGGAGTCCTTGTCGAAGTCGCGGAAGTTCCAGTCCATGAGGTAGCCTTTCTCGCCGCAGTTCACACCCAGCAAAGGGGATTTGTTCTTCGTGTGCCGGGCCGCGTACAGCATGGTTCCGTCTCCCCCGAACACAAGCGTCAAATCAACCTGGAATTCGTCGATGTCCACGGCCTTCTTGACCAGCGAAAAGCTGCGGTCCACCATGCAGGTCAGGCCGGCTTTTTCGAGGAGCCGGAGGGCGTGCAGGGCCCTTTTTTTGGCCAAATTGTTGGCGTAGTTGCCCACAATGCCAACGGCGTGTGGAACCGGCATAGAGACTATGGGGGGCCCGAAGAATAAAAACCCATCAGATTAGCGGCCATTTTTGCTGGCTTACATGCTTTTAAGGGGTTTTAGGTAGTTTCCTGCCGCCTTTTTTTGAGTGGTTTTTTCGTCGATTAATTAAGAATTTAAACGTTTGCGGGGTTTGTTTGCTTGGGGGGTTGCTCGGCATGAAACGTTTTGCTTTCGCTTTTGAGGAGATGCGTGCTTCGCCTGAAACCGTTTTCTTGTTGGGAAACAAGGGCGCGCAACTCGCCGAGATGACCTCGATTGGTTTGCCGGTTCCCTTCGGTTTCACGATTTCCACGGATGCCTGCCGAGAGTTCTTCGCTGCCAAGGGCCAGTGGCCGAGCGGCTTGAAGGAGCAGGTGCGGGAAAAAATTGCCAGCCTGGAGAAAAAGGCCGGCAAGCAGTTTGGTTCCCGGGAAAACCCCCTGCTGGTTTCCGTGCGGTCAGGCTCTTATGTCTCCATGCCTGGCATGATGGACACGGTCTTGAACCTGGGTTTGAACGATGAAACCGTGCGGGGCCTGGCTACCCAGACCGGGAACGAGCGCATGGCTTTCGACTCTTATCGTAGGTTCATCCACATGTTTGCCGACGTGGTCATGGGCGTAAAACACGAACTGTTCGAGGAAGCCATCGCCGAACTCAAGCACAGCGTGAACGCGAAGTCGGACACCGACCTCTCCACTGGGCAGCTCCAGCAGCTCGTGGACCGGTATAAGGCCATCGTTACAGAATTCGCGGGGCAGTCTTTTCCGTCCGATGCCTGGGCGCAGCTGGAAATGGCGGTTTCCGCGGTCTTCCGCTCATGGTACAATGAGCGCGCCATCAAGTACCGGGAAATCAACAACCTGCGCCATGACGCGGGCACGGGTGTTACCGTGCAGTCCATGGTGTTCGGCAACATGGGAAACGACTCGGCCACCGGCGTTTGTTTCACGCGCAACCCGTCCACCGGGGCCAAGGAATTTTTCGGGGAGTTCCTCATCAATGCCCAGGGCGAAGATGTTGTTGCTGGCATCCGCACCCCCCAGCCCATCCAGGAGTTGGAGAAGTTCATTCCCTCTGCTTACCTGGAGCTGGTGCGCATTCAGGCCCTCCTGGAAACGCATTACAAGGATTTGCAGGACATCGAGTTCACGGTCGAGCACGGCAAGTTGTTCATGTTGCAGACCCGGGCAGGCAAGCGCACGGCGCAGGCCGCGGTCAGGGTCGCAGTGGACATGGTCAACGAGCGGCTCATTTCCCGGGAGGAAGCATTGTTGCTGGTAAAGGCCGAGCAGTTGGACAAGCTCTTGCACAAGCAACTGGATCCCGAGGCCAAGAAGAAGGCGCTGGTCATTGCCCGTGGCCTGCCGGCAAGCCCGGGCGCGGCGGTTGGCCAGGTCGTGTTTTCGGCGAGGAAGGTGGCGGAGCTCTTCAAGAAGGACAAGAATGCCCAGCTCATCTTGGTTCGGACGGAGACCAGCCCCGAGGACATTGAGGGCATGCACCTCGCGAAGGGCATCCTTACCGCGCGCGGGGGCCTCACTAGTCATGCCGCGGTCGTTGCGCGGGGCATGGGCAAGTGTTGCGTGGCGGGTTCCAACGACATCATGGTCGAGGAAAAGAACAAGAAGTTCAAGGCCGGGGACTTGAACATCATGGAGTTGGAATGGGTTTCCCTGGATGGTTCGGCAGGCGAGGTTTACCTGGGCCAGTTGCCGGTTTCCGACCCCACGTTTTCCAAGGACTTCGAGATCCTCATGTCGTGGGCTGACAAGGTGCGTCGCCTGAAAGTCAGGGCCAACGCCGATACCCCGGTTGACGCGCGGAAGGCGCGGGAGTTCGGTGCGCAGGGCATCGGCTTGTGCCGGACCGAGCACATGTTTTTTGAGAAGGGCCGCATTAAGGCGGTCAGGGAAATGATTGTGGCTCCTGACAAGGAGGGCCGGCTGAAGGCCCTGGCCAAGCTCCTGCCCTTCCAGAAAGGCGATTTCAAGGCCTTGTTCAAGGAGATGAACGGCCTGCCCGTGGTTATTCGCCTCCTGGACCCGCCCCTGCATGAGTTCCTGCCGAAGAGCAAGAAGCAGTTGCTGGATCTGGCCGAAGAAATGGATGTGCCCTACAAGAAGCTCCGCCGTGTCGTGAAGGGCTTGCACGAATGCAACCCCATGCTTGGGCATAGGGGCTGTAGGCTGGGATTGACGTACCCTGAAATAAACGAGATGCAGTGCAGGGCCGTTTTTGAAGCGGCTTTGGAGTGTGAGGCAGAAGGCTTTAGGCCCTTGCCTGAAATTGAGGTTCCATTGGTTGGTTTCGCGAATGAGTTGGTGGAAACCCGGAAAGTCATTGAACGCATTGCGCGGGAAACCGGGGTTGAAGGCAAAGTCCATTACAAGATTGGCACCATGATCGAGTTGCCGCGCGCCTGCGTGACCGCGGACGAGATCGCGCCCCACGCCGACTTCTTTTCCTTTGGCACCAATGATTTGACGCAGACCACCCTGGGTTTTTCGAGGGATGACGTCGGCAAATTCGTGCCCATTTTCCTGCAGCAGGGCATCCTGTCCAAGGACCCATTCCAGGTCATTGACCGGGAGGGAGTCGGAAAGCTCATGCACACCTGCATCGAGAAGGGCCGTTCAGTCAAGCCTAGCCTCGAGGTTGGCATCTGTGGCGAGCACGGGGGGGAGGCGGAATCCGTGATGTTCTGCCATGAACTGGGCTTGGATTACGTTTCTTGTTCGCCGTTCCGGATTCCCATCGCCCGCCTTGCCGCGGCGCAGGCCGTCATTCTCGAGGCCAAAGCCATTGACGGAATAGGCGTCGTTAAACCCGTGGCCTCCCTGTCCCCCGTTGCCGAGCCCTGAAAAAGTGAGCCGGGCGCAGTCTTTTATAGGATGTATTTCCTACATAGATGGGGTTTCGTTGGGTTTCTTGGACCGCTTTTTTGGCCGGATGGAACCGGTTCCGGACACTACTGCCATTTTGTTGCTCCCCGAATTCCTGGATTTCCTGGACAAGCGGGAGGCGGTCGAGTTCTCCGCATTGATGAAGCGGGTCTCGCCCAGGCTCAACGAGATTCAAACCGTTCAGGAAGAGTTGTCCAGGCAATTGGATGATTTCAGGAAAAGGAACCTGGAACTTGAGGAAGGCCACACGCGGCTGCGCAAAATAGTGGAGAGTTCCAAGCGCGGCTTTCTTTTGGCCATGGACACCGTGCTTGCGAAGACAAAGGTCCCAGATCTCGAAAATTTTGAGGCCGTGAAGGCCTTTGCCGCCGACTCGCTGGCGCTTCTTGAACGGGAAGTGGTTTCCTTTGGCAAGAACATCGTGTACACAGGCCTGGTCATGCGGCGCGAGTTGAAGGATTTCGGCAAGGCCCTTCAGGAATTCCAGTCCCTCCTGGTTGACCTCAACGGTTTGGTTGCCAAGTCAGCCCTCAACCAGGTCAGCCGGTGCCGGGCCGGGCTGAAAGACCTGCAAGCGTTGCTGGCCGAGCGCGGGAGCCTGACCGAGAAGGCGGCCGCACTCGAAGCCCAATTAGCGGAACTACGGCAAAAAACGGATGACACTTCCCAAGAGCTTTCTCTGCTTAGGGCAAGCCCCGAGCTGGTGGAATGGGAGAAATTGGTCGGGCAGCGCGATGAACTCCTGGCCAGGCAAAGGGACTTGAAGAACCGGTTGGTGGGCTTGCTGGCCTTTGTCGACAAGCAACTCCGGCGGTTCTTGAAGCGGGTCCAGGCTGGGCATTACGGCTTGGACCCACGGCAGGCAAAGATCTTGGGCCTTTACCTGGAAAACCCCTTTGACGCCATCCGCGAGGACCCGGAGGCCAGGGAACTCAAGCGCCTGCTTTTGCAACTTAGGCCGCTGCTGGAAGCCGAGGACATCGGCGTAAAAGACGACCGAGAACGTGAGCGAAAGCTTGCCACCTTGAACGAGCTAATTGCCCACGACTTTTTCACGGAAATCTTCTCGAAATTCAACGCCTTGGAAGCGGAGCTTTTCGCGCTCGGCCAACGACTTTCCGGCATGAAACTCGGCGACCAAATCATTGCCCGCGAGAAATGGCTGCATGGCCTTGAAGGCCTCAAGGCAAGTGCTGCTGAGGAGCTTTCCATGGTGCGTGCGCGCCTCACCGAAAATGAGGAACAGGTCATGCAGTGCAAGGGGCAAATAGAGACGCTGGTGCTTGCCGCCCTGCGCAGCCGCGTCATCCTCAAAGTGGACTTATAAGCCAAGGTATAAGCCAAGGCCCTGGCCTGGCCTTACACCTGTTCAAAGAGGTCCTTGTTCGAAGCCACCAGGATACCGTTCGGTGTGATTTCAATGGGGTGCAGCCTTTCCGCTATCTTCGTGTTCCGCATCTTGAGGATGGCCGTGCTCCGGACAAACCGGTCGTCTACCTTGGTGTGGTACAGCAGGATAACCCCGTCCGCGACATATTCTTCGAGGCCGTACAAGCTGGACTCCTTGTTGAGGCTGATTTCGTTCGTGATGACACTCGTTGCCCCAATCCGCTTCAGCATCTTGCCCAGGCCCAAGATGCGTTTCCTTGCATCCAATTCCCGTTCAAAGTAGAGCCTGAAAATGACTCCCGGGTCAATGACCACGCGTTTGGCGTCGATTCGCGCTACGGTGTCCTCGATGGCGTCGCGCAGCTTGTCAAAATCGTACAATTCGATGGTGTTCACTTCGATCTTGTGGTCCTGGATGAGTTTCCGGAAGTCCCAGCCAAAGACCGAGCCCGTGTTCAGGATTTCTTCCTTGGTCTCCTCCAATGAGATGTATACGCCTGGCTCATTGAAATCAACTACCCCGTTGTGGAGGAATTGGAGGCAAAAGATGGTCTTCCCGCTGCCTGGATCGCCGCTTAACACGATGAGGCTCCCCTTCGGGATGCCGCCATTGCAGAGCGCGTCAAATCCCGGAATGCCTGTTTGCGTCCGCTCGACCTCGACTTTCATGGAAACACATGAAACATTATTGTTTCCCTATATAAAGGTTTCTGGTAACCATTTGCTTGAAATGCGGGCTGCCGGTTATTTCGAGGTAAAACGGTTAATGGACTTCCTTTTTTCCGCGTGTAGCCTCGTGGTTTTGCTCCCCTTGTTCGCCTTGATTGCCGTGGTCTTGTTCTTGGACAGCCCGGGCCCGGTCTTTTACCGCCAGGAACGCGTGACCCAGAAGGGCAAGCCCTTCCAGATATGGAAGTTCCGCTCCATGGTGCCTGGCGCGCGCGACCTCCAGTTCAGCCGAGGCATCCAGGCAGAAGCCCTAGTGACCCGCTTTGGGCGCTTGCTGCGCCGCACCCACTTCGACGAGTTCCCGCAACTCATCAATGTCCTGCTCGGGGATATGAGCCTGGTCGGACCGAGGCCGCTCATGACCAAATGGGTTGGGGAACGCGCGCAGGCCAACCCCATGGCCTTGCAGCGGTTCAAGGTCAAGGCAGGCATGGCAGGCCTTGAACGGCTCTTCTTCCTGCTTCAAGACGATGCCCCCGCCCTGGCCCGCTTTTTCCCGGGCCTGGCGTCCTTCATTGGTTCCACTGACCTGGGCTACCTTGACAGCTATTACGTGAACCACGTTTCACCTGCATTGGACCTCAAAATCTTTGCCCTCACCTTTTACATGTCTTTGAAGCGCTTTTTCGGTTAACCCCTTGAAGGGAGTTGGGGCAGGGAGAGGCCAGCCTATTTTCTTGCGGTGACCAGGTAATTGACGCAGAAGGACTGTTGCCTGGGTTGGTCCAGCAGCAACCCGAGGACATTCGGCAACACGTAGAACGGGGCCTTGAAAAGATGCCAAAGCGTTTGGGAGAGGAAGCCAGGCCGCGGAATCCATTTGACGTAGATGTTGAACCACTGGATGAGCGAGGCAAGGGTTCCCACCTGGTTTTCGATGCGCATGGTTCCATAGTCTTTGAAGAGTTCCCTGAAACCGTCCGGCGTGAACCGCCAGTTGTCCTCTGGTTCATTGTGAATGCGCCAGTTGCCGTGGGTGGTAAGGAAAACCATGCCACCTTTTTTCAGCACCCGGTGCATTTCCTTGACCACTTCAAACGGTTGCCGGACATGTTCGAGGACCTGCGTGCAAAGGATCACATCCATGGATTGGTCCTTGAGGGGCAGTTGTTCCCCATAACCAAGCACGTCAATGCCGGTTGACTTCACGATGTCCAACCGCACCATTTGCCCGGCTTTCCCCTGGAATAGGTGCAAGTATTCCGGGTTCTGCGAGCCCAGGTCCAGCAAGGTTAGGCCGTGCCTGAACCTGAGTTCGCGTTCCACCGCCCGCCCAAGGCTTTTTCTGAGCCCGTTCAGTATGAGGAATTCGTACCGGAACAGGTGGCAGGGCTTTTGCTTGGGCGTCATCGGCCCAGCACCTCCTCATAGACGTTCTCGATTGCTATTGTGGTTTTTTGGATGTCCAACCGTTTTTCGGCCGCCTTGCGCGCGTTTTTCCCGATGGCGCGTCGTAAGTCTTCGTTCGCCAGCAATTCTTCGAGGGTTTCCGCCAGTTTTTCCGCGTTCTTGGGTGGAACCAGTCGGCCCACCTTTTCCGAGTCAATGATCTCCGGGTTTCCACCAACAGTCGTTGCCACCGCCGGCTTGCCCATGGCAAAGGCCTCCAGTAGGACGTTGCTGAAGGCATCCCGGTAGGTGGAACTCAGGACAATGAGGTCGCTGGCGGCGTAGACTTTTTCCGGGCGCTTGACCTGGCCCGTGAAAACAGTCTTTGCCGCAATGCCAAGCCGTGCCGCCAGCCGCTTGAGGTTCCCGGCTTCGGAGCCGATTCCCACCACCATAAACCGTGCCCGTGGGAACTTTTTGGAGACGAGGGCACAGGCCTGCAAGAAGTAATCAAAGCCCTTGAGGCCGGCAAGCCGTCCCAGGCTGGTAATCACCTGGTCTTTGGCGTGCAGGCCATGCCGTTCCCTGAAGTCGGTTCCAGGCAGTTGAGGGTCAAAGGCCGAAACAGCGGTGCCAAAGTGGATGACCCTGAACCGGTTCCTGGGGACCGGGTACTTGAAGTAGTGCCGTTTCACGGCTTCCGATACGCAGATTAGCCGGTCTGCCAGCCAGGCCACGGGCACGTGTTTTTTCTTGAGCGGGTTTTCCCCCATCAACTGGCACACGCATTTCACGCCGCAGGCCTTGGCGGCCAGTACTGCCTCGGTGTTGGAGGCCAGTTCGTCGAAGGGGTGCACGATGTCGGGCCTCGTTTTCCGGATGGCTTTCAGGATTTGGAGGAAGTTCTTCCACCCGTTCCGGGTTGGCCGGAATCTCAGCACCCTGGTGCCTTCCCGTTTGAGTTCGTTGGTCAAGTGGTTTTCAAAGCCCGTCAAGATGACGGCTTCCCATTTCCGTCTGTCAAGCGCTTTCACCAAATGGTATAAGCATACAATGCCCCCGCCCATTTCATGGCAGTAATCCACAAACAAAATTCTGGTGCGCATTGCCACATGCTTGTTGTCCATACCCTTTAAATCTTTGTCCAAACCAATTCTGGTATGGCCTCCAAGCCGTTTGCGTCCGTCATCGTGCCCACGTACAACCGGAAAGAATGCCTTGCCCGTTGCCTCCAAGGCCTGGCCCGCCAGTCGTTCACAGATTTTGAAGTCATCGTGGTCGACGATGCGAGCACGGATGGAACGCCTGAGTCGCTGGGGCACCCCAATTACCGGGTGGTGCGGCTTGAAAGAAACCGGGGAGCGCCAGGTGCCAGGAATGCCGGAGTGAAAGCCGCACGGGGTGTGGTGGTTGCTTTCATTGACGACGATTGTGTCCCGGAGGCGGACTGGCTGGAAAAGCTGCTGCTGCCGTACCAGGACCAGGCAATCAGTGGGGTGGGCGGCAGAGTCAGGGTGTTGCCGGACAACTACATCTCCTTTGAAAACGGTTGCGTCGACCGGTTTGGAACGGTTTTAACGGTTCGGCCAATCGGCCGCTGTGCGCCCGGGTTCTACCCCTATTTTGTTACCTGCAATGCTTCCTTTCGGCGCGTGGCCCTTGAAGCCATTGGCTTATTCGACGAAGACTTCTTCTACTACGAGGAGCCCGATGTCTGCGTGCGATTGCTGAGAGCAGGCCATGCATTGGTCTTTGAAAACAAGGCATTGGTCTACCATCACGTCATCCCGGGAGGAAAATACCAGCAAGACAAATTTTATTGGATGGCGCGTGGCCGGCGCCGTTTTGCGCTCAAAAACTTTTCAAATGAACTAAGTGTGCTGGGCCTGGTTTTCTTTGAGGCCATCAACCTTGCCCGCAACGGGCGCCGGTTTGCATCCGGCTTGATTGGGTCAAGGAAACCCATTTCCCCGGCAAGAGTACTTTCCACCTTGAAAGGTGCCGTTGCCGGCTATGCCAGCGGCCTCGCCTTTTTGTCTACCCACCATCTGCCGCTCAGGTTTTTTTGATGTCTAAAAAATCAACCGCGTCAGTCATTGTCATTACCTTTAACCGCCTTTCCCTCCTGCAGGCCTGCCTCGCTTCCCTTCGCCAGCAAACGGTCAAGGGCTTTGAAACGGTTGTGGTAAATAACGGTTGCACGGATGGAACTCCCAAGTGGCTTTCGTCTCGCCAGGGTCTTTCTGTCGTGAATCTGCCCCTGAATGCGGGCGTGGCCGCGGCCCGCAATGCCGGGGTGCAGGCTGCGAGGGGAGCTGTTTTGGTCTTCGTGGACGACGACTGCACGATGCCGATGGACTGGCTTGAAACGCTGTTGGCTGGTTATGCTTCGGAGGAAGTGAGTGGGGTGGGTGGCACGGTCCTCACCATTCCCGGGCAGCCTTCCTGGTTTGAGGGCGGGGGCGTCAACCGGTTTGGTTCGGTTGCCTTGGTTCACGCGGGAACGCCCTGCTTTTTCCCCTACCTGCCGGGTTGCAACATGTCCTTCCGCCGAGCTGCCTTGGAAGCCGTTGGCGGGTTTGATCCCAGTTTTTTTTACGGCTATGACGAGAGCGATGCCTGTATCCGCCTCCTCCAAGCCGGCCACCGGCTGGTGTTCGAAAGCAGGGCCTGCGTCTACCACCTCCCACCCCTTGAAGGAAAATATTTGCCCAGCAAATTCTATTGGTCTGCGCGGAGCCGCCGCTATTTCATGTTGAAAAATTTTTCGGAACGCCTTTCCTGGCCTGAAATCGGTTGCTTTGAAGCAGGCAATGCCTTGTGGAACCTCTACCGTTTCCTGGCTGGTTGCCTGGGGGTTCGCGGCCGCGTGCCCTTCCTGGAACTCCTTCCATCCCTTAAAGGGGCCATCGCAGGTTATTTGGCGGGGTTGAACCGTGTTTCCACGCATCCGAGGTTTTTCTGATGCCGAAACCCCTGGCTTCTGTTGTCGTCGTCACCTTCAACCGCCTGGCCCTGCTTCAGGGCTGCCTGGCGGCCTTGCGCCGGCAAACCTGCCCTGACTTCGAGATAATCGTCGTCAATGGCGCCAGCGTGGATGGCACGAAAGACTTTCTCGCCAAACAATCCGAAATTCAAGTCATTAACCAGTTGGAAAACCGGGGCCTCTCCGAGTCCCGCAATGCCGGCATCCAAGCGGCGAAGGGCGAGATCGTGGTCTTCGTTGACGATGATTGCGTCATGGACGAAGGCTGGCTGGGGAAACTCCTGGCGCCTTACGCGGATCCAGGGGTTGCAGGCGTTGGAGGCAAAGTCATTGGCTTGCCAAGCCGCCGGGTGTTCTTCGATCACGGGGGCGTGGACTGCTTTGGCATCGTGCAAACCCTTCACGCCAAGTCAAGCGCTGGCTTCCATCCCTACTTGGCGGGTTGCAACATGTCCTTTCGTCGGAGTGTCCTTGACGTGGTCGGCTTCTTTGACGAAGCCTTTTTCTTGGGCTACGACGAAACCGACCTCTGCATCCGCATCCAGCACGCCGGTTACCGGCTGGTTTTCAATGACGATGCGGCCATCTGCCACCACATCCATGTCGAGGGAAAACACGATTCCCACCGCTTCTATTGGAAGGCGCGCAGCCGCCGCCTCCTCATGTTCAAGAATTTCTGGGACGAAATCGGTTGGCGGAGGCTATTGATTTTTGAGGTGGTTAACCTTTGGCGGAACCTCTACCGTTTCCTGGCTGGTTGCCTGGGGGTTCGCGGCCGAAAGCCCGTGTCATGGGCCGAACTCTGGGCCACGTTGAGGGGCGCGTGGAGCGGGTATGGAGCCGGGCTCCGGCTGCTGCTGGTCCCTTAGAGGCACAAAATCCAGGCAAAAGCCTTTTAATGGCAAGCCGCTTCCTTATCCTGGGTGGGAGCACGGCCGGCATCGTGGAATTGAAAAAGGTTCTCAGGCGAACCCTTAAAGAGGTATGGCTCAACGTCCAATCCGGGGAGCCTGGCAAGGCCGTTCACGCGCTCAAAACCTTGTTTGGCAACCTCTTCTTTGATTACCCCTGGAGCGTGCAACTCGAGCCCTGCAACCTGTGCAACCTTCACTGCGATTTTTGTTCCGCACCGCCCTGGGAACTCGAGCGGCAGAAGCGCATGCTTTCCCTCGAGAATGCCCAAAAAATCGTTGACGACGTGAGCCGGTACACGCATTACCTGTGGTTCTGGCTGGCGGGGGAGCCCTTCCTCAACCCCCAGGCGGGAAAAATCATCCGGCACGCAACAAGCAGGGGCATGCACGTCATTGTCAGCTCCAACTGCATGCTCTTGACTGAGAAGGTTGCAGAGGAAGTCGTTGACGCAAGGCTGGATGAACTCATCGTTTCCGCGGACGGGGCATCCAAGCAGTCCTCGGAAGCCATGCGCAAGGGCTCCACCTTCGAAACCGTCGTAAAGAACATCAAGTTCCTGTCCGACCTGAAGCGGCGGAAAGGCGTTTCCAAGCCGCAGATAATCATGCAGTTGATCGTCTCCAAGAAAAACGAACACGAAATCGAGGCATTCAAGCAACTGGCCCGGGAAGTGGGAGCCGACCGCTGCGAGTTCAAGTCCTTGGGCCTGCCGACCTGGATTTATGACGAGGGCGTCATCGAGAAACTCAAGCAGGAATATTTTCCCGTGCAGGGTGGCGTGCGTTATACGCCGGACTTCGAAATCATCCAGCGGAGCTGCGGCTGGGACAAGAAGGCCATTATCATGGTGGATGGCACGGTTTGCCTGTGCTGTTATGACATCAACGGAAAGTACAACTTTGGCAACGTCTTGGAAACCCCCTTCCTTGACATCTGGCGGTCGGCCCAGCGGCTCTCCGCCCGCAACCTGATAGGGGAGATGCCCTTGTGCCAGGTGTGCGGGGCCAGCGTGAAAACCTATTTGGGAAAGGCCCAAATCAAATGAGCCGAGCCGTCAAACGAGTTCCAGGCAGGCTTTCTCCAGTTCCACTGCCAACCGGTCAAACGTGTACCTGGCCGCAATGGCTTTGTTTCGCGTGCCAGCCTGTTCCCTTTGTTTGGAGTTTGTGAGTAACTCAGTCAATACCGTGGCCAGCCCCTTGACGTCACCGAATGCCACGACCGCGCTGCTTTCCTTGCTCACAAGGCCGTCCAGCGTGGGAATCCATGCCACGACCACCGGTTTGCCCCGCGCCATGGCCTGCAGCATGGCCTGGCTGGGCCCCTCCCAGGCGGAGGGCAGGCAGAACACGTCAAAGGAGTCAATCCATTGAATGAGTTCTTTTTTCCCGGCTGCCGTTGAAGTGTCCACGTTTCCGGTGAAAAGGACCCTGGTTCGGATGCCGTGTCGTCGTGCCATGGTTTCCAGGGTTTCCTTGAACCCCTTTTCTCCTTCGCCGCCAACGAACACCAGCAAGGCAGTGGGCTGGGTTTTCAGCACGCGCGCGAATGCTTCCAGCAAATGCCTCGCACCCTTGCGCTGGCTCAAGGCGCCGACGAAGCCAATCACCTTCCGGTCTAGGCACTCCGGTCTTCGCTCCTGTGCCGGCATTGCAAGGAAGGCCTCGTCAATCCCGGTGGAGGCATGCACCAGTTTTCTGGCACCCTGGCTCCTGCACCAGGTTTCCACATTAGCAGCCCGGTAAAGAACGGCTTCCGCCCGGCAGAAGAGCCTGGGAACGGTCAAGGCGTCCAGAGCTTGCGCGAACCCGTTTCGCAGGAATCCACCCGGGTTGTGTTCCACGGTAGGTCCATAGGTCAGCACCACGAACTTTTTTCCAAGCCGCTGGCAGGCATCCGCCGCCTGCAGCGAGTAGAGGCTTGCATGCGATTGCACGTGCACCAGGCTTGGATTGATTTCCCGGATTTTTTCTTCGAGGCCGGCCAGCCAGGCCAACCGCTTCGACCCAAACCAAGTCGCTTGAAGCCGGTGCACGTGCACCCCATTCAGGGTTTCCTCCCCTGGTTTTTGCTGGGCGAAGACAAGGGCATGCACTTCATGGCCTTTTTTGGCCAGGCGTTCGGCCATGGCCTTCAAGTATTCTTCGGCCCCGCCTGCATCTGGGGGATAGCCGGGGCCCACCAGGCACCACTTCATTTCGTTTCCCCCGCCAGTTCCCGCAACACCCGTTCATAGCCGGTTACATTGTTTTCCACTTGGTAATTCAAGGCGATTTCCCTCATTTGCTTTCCCCTGGCTTCCAAATCGCTTCGCTGCACCACTTCCACCATTCTTTCCGCCAACTTTTCTGGATTAGCGGGCGGCACAAAGAAGGCCTTGCCCTGGGTTATCTCCCGGAATATCGGGAGGTCCGAGCAAAGGACCGGGAGCTCGCAGCCCATGGCTTCCACGAGGCTCAGGCAAAAACTCTCCCCCACGGAAGGAATTAGGTATAGGCTTGCCTGACTGTATTGTTCCCTGGTTTGCTCTCTTGACAGGCTTCCCAGGAACCTTGCCTCTGGATAGGTCCGTTGCAGGTATTCAAGGTAGGCCGCACTGCAGCCCCCCGCTATTACCAGTTCAAGGCCGTTTGCAAGCCCACGGGCTTCCAGCAACCGGAATGCCTTGATAACCGCTTCCACCCCCTTCTCAGGCCGCAGCCGGGCCAGGTACAACAGCCGCTTCTTTCCCGGATCCTTCCTCACCGGCACCGGCTTGAAAAAATCCGTGTCCACTCCATAGTAGACCCGTTGCACCTTGCCCTGCGTGAACGGAAAATTGGTTTCAAGGTCTTGTTTCATGAAATCGCTGATGGCGATTATCCGATCCGCTTTCCGGTAGGCGGCCCTGGTTATCCAGTAATTGAGTTTGTGGGCAAAGCTTTCCAGCCAGCCCTGGTATACCATCGTTGCCACGTGCGGAGCCACTACCCACTTGCCGTTTCCCAGCAGGCACGCCAGGAAACCCCACACCATGTGCCCGCAATGCACATCAAATTTGCCGCGGTTTTTCCAAAAATAATGCAGCACCTTCAAGCACCACAAACCGTAATGGATGTTTTCATGCAGGTGGGGTAGCGGCAACTCGAACTGCACCAAACCGTTTTCCCGGATTCTCCGTTCAAATCGCGGCGTAATCACGGTTACCTCGTGGCCCTTGGCCCGGAGGCCTTCCACTAGTTGCTTCATGATGCTTGGCACGCCGCCCGTTCTATCCGGGGGATAGCCGCCGCAAAACCATGCAACCCTCATCCAAGCACCTCGCCATACACCTGCATCACTTTTTTTGCCACCAAATCCCAGGTATAGTCCTTTGCCTTTTCCCTGCCGTGGTTGCCGGTCTTCCGTGCCAGGCCCGCGTCCCCCAGGAACGCATCCAGCTTTCGTGCCAGTGTCTGGTGATCACCTGGCTCAAAGAAGGTGCCACAGCCGCCTGCCAGGAGGTGCATAGGCCCATCATAGGGCGTGGAGACCACGGGCTTTCCCTGGGCCATGGCCTCCAATAAAACGATTCCAAAGGGCTCGTACACGCTCGGCAACACGAAAGCGTTGCAGGCGGCATAGGCATTTCGGAGTAGTTCCTTGTCGTGCGTGCCGGGCAAGAACCGTACCTGTTCCTGCACGCCCAACCTTTTCGCCAGTTTCCGGAGGCCCTGCACGTAATTGGTTTCGCCGCCTCCGATGAATACCACGCTGGTTTCCCGGTCCTTCAATTCGGCCGCCGCCCGGATCAGGGTCTCCGGTTGCTTGTAATAATGCAGCCGGCCCACATTCAACACGATTTTCTCTCGCAAACCGTTTTCGTCCCTGAATTTTTCCCCATCTCCCTTTCCAAGGAACCAGGCATCCACCCCAAAAGGCACGACCCTTATTTTCTCCTCTGGGCAGCCGAGGGCCACGAACCGCTTCTTCTCCGTCTCATGGTAGGCCAGCAGGGCATCCACCTGGGCAAACACCCGTTTTGCGAGGAGCACATCGTATGCCTGCCTCGCCAGCCCCAGCCCAAGGCTTTTGGGGTGGAAGGGGGAACCCGCCCGCAGCACGGTCTTCTGCTTTCGCTTCCTGGCCAGTGCGGCATCCACATGGAAATGGCGGAAGTTGTGCAGGTGCAGGACTTCAAAGCCTTCCAGGTGTTTCAGGAAACCAGGCCACACCCGGTAAAAGTTGCTCACATGAAACCACACCGGGAACCGTTTCACGCGGATGCCTTCCACGCTTTCCTCGCTTTTTTCGATGCGGCGTCGGTCATGTCCCTCATTGCAGGTTAGCACGGACACTTCATGCCCCTGCCGGATGCATTCAACGGATTTGTTTCGGATGGCTTCCTCCCATCCCCCTATCACCGGGTAAAAGAAAGGGCTTACGTGGCCTATTTTCATTCCCTTGCCGCCTCCAAGGCGTCGTTTATTTTTTCGGCCAGGCGCTTCCAGGAAAACCTTCGCACCGCCAGCAGGTTCCGTTGTTCCACGGCATAGCGGTCATCACTGGCCAGCAACCCCAGCAGGCCCTCCGCCAGCGCCGCGGCATCCCCTTCCCCGGCCAACGCGTTTCCTTTTGGCAGCAGCCCAGCAACCAGCGCATAATCCGTTGCCACCACGGCCTTCCCACACGCCATGTACTCAAGCACCTTCAATGGCGAAAAATAGTAACCGTGTTTCTTGAACTCGCCCTTGCGGCTCCTGGAGACATTGTAGGGCGCCAAGCCCAGGCAAGAGGCGCTGATGGTTTCAGCCGTTTCCTCCAAGCCTTTCCTTCCAAGCCAGGCCACGTTTTTTTCCAGCCCCTTTTCCTTGATCAGCGCCTGGATAGCTTCGCGCCTAGGTCCATCCCCTACCAGGGCCACCACCAAGGAGGGCTTTTGCTTCCGGGCGAGGTCAATGGCTTCCATCAAGTCCTCCAAGCCATCCCATTCCTTGAACGAGCCCACATAGCAGGCATCATAGCAGATTCTGGTTTTGCGCGGCCTGAACACGGCAAGGTCAACGCCCGCGCTCACCAGCTCCACTTTTTTCCGGGTGTCCTCGTCAAAGAACCGGTCCGTGTAAGCGAACACTCGCTTGGCGCGGGCAAGCGAAGCCCGGGAAAAAAGATTGTCAATTACTTCCATGACCAGCGGCTTTCCCGTTGACCAGGATACCAGGCCGCCGATGCCGGACTGCGCGCGCTCGAGCAAGACGTCGCAACCCTCTTTTTCTGCGATCCGTGAAACCCTCCAGGCAAGCCAGAGGTTGCTCAAGGGCTTCAACACGAGCCCAAGCCAGGCAACGGGGCTTTGCTTGATTTTTTTCGCGGATACCACGCCGCCCCGAAACAACCGGTAAACCCGCAGCCCGTTGAGTTCCTCCACGCCTTTATCTGAGTCCCATCGCTCGCTCACCACCACCAAGTCGTTGCCCTGTTCCCTCAGTTCCCGGGCCAGATGATAGGTGTGGGTGGTGGAGCCAATGCCTTCAGAGAGCGCACTGCTTAGATGCGTGGTGGTGGCAATGTAGCAGACTTTCATCGTGTTTCCCGCCTACACCTTCCTGGCCACATAGCACTGGTTGTAACCCCCGTACTTCAGCGGCCACGGCAGCACACACTGTACTTCTATCCGGGCAAACGGAATCCGGAAAATAACGGTTTCCATTCGTTCAACCACGAACCCCGATTTTTCAAACAGGTTCTTGAACGAGATGGGGCAAAGGAACATGGTGTGGGTCTCCTCGCCTAACGTTCCCCTCCCGCTTGAAATAGTTCGCAGCACGCGGATGACATCATAGGGGTTCGGCGAACTCAGGAACACCTTCCCACCTTTCTTCAGGACGCGATGCACCTCATCAATGGTGTGCTTGGGTTCCCAGGTGTGCTCAATCATCTCAAACAAGCAGACGGCGTCAAACGACCCATCCTTGAACGGCATTTTCAACGCATTCGCCCGCACGGTGTTGCCCAGCCGCATTTCCGGGTTAAAAACCCGTTCACTGAGGTCCAGGCCGACAACCAGGGAACCCGGGTTCCTTGCCACCAACTGCTTGTGGAGGTATTCCCCGCCCGTGGTGTTCTTGGCGAACCCGATGTCCAGGATTTTCGTCCCGCGTGCGTGCCTAAGCGCCCACTCGAACCGGGCGTTTATTTTGTCCGTCAAAGCAACCCCTTTTCCTTTAACTGTGTCAAAAAACGTTCCCCCAGTTTTTTTACGGTGTAGTTTTCTTTAAATAGGGCGAGGGCGTTTTGGCCGAGTTCCCGCCTCAATCCCGGTTTTTCCTTCAATTCCAGCACGGCCCTGGCAAGGGCGGCGGCATCGGCTTTCCCGACCAGCCAGGCCTGTTTTCCGTGGGTAACCCCAATGAACCGCGTGCCCGTGCTTTCCGCCGTTATCAGGGGCTTGCCAAAGGCCAGCGCTTCCCACACCTTGCCCGGCACATTGCTTTCCGTGCGAAGGCCGGTGCCAAATATCCCCAGCAGGACATCCGCGTCGTTGGCCGAGAAGTCAAGGTATTCCGGGATGTTTTGCCCGCCCAGGAATTCCACGTTTTCCAGGCCCAGGCGCCGGCTTTTTTCCTGCATTTCCTGGCTTTGCTGGCCAAAGCCCAGCAGCTTGAATTGCACGTCCTTTGCACCCTGGTCTTGCAGGATTTTTGCGGCGTCCACGATGTATTCCACGCCCTGGTGGGGGATGAAAGAACCAACATAGCCGACAATGAATCCCTTGAACTTCTTCGGCCTGGGCTTCGGCTTTTCCCGTAAATAGCCTTGCGGCACCACTAGGAACTTGGCCCGGTCAGCGCCCGCCGTTTTCTCGAATAAATCGATGTGCATGGGGCTGTGCACGACGATGGCGTCGGCCAGCCGGCAGGGCACCCAGTCATAGAGCCGGATTATTTTTTCCTTGAGCGAGCCCCTTCGCGCCAGCTTCCGGTCTTCCACCATCGTGACATACTGGGGGTCCATGGGATTGTACACCAATGGTTTTCCCTTCAGCCAGCAAACCAGTTTTGCCAGTGGCACGTCATAGAAGCAGGGGAAGTTCACCATCGCGAAGTCGAATTCCTGGAAAAGGTTTTTTGCCAGCAAGCGCAGGCCCCGCCAAAACGATTCCAGGAAAATAAAGGGGAAATGCTTGTACGCTGAATACGTGAACCTGCTTTTCTCGATGCAGCCGTTGACGACTTCCACGTCATTGGATGTCAGGTAATGCCAGTAATGCGTGCACCCGATCACGGTTCCATTCGGGTTTCCATCCCAGCCTCCGATGAACAGCGCCTTCAAAGAAGCCCCCCAAACGCCTTGGAATAGTTCTTGGCAATGGTTTCCCAGTCAAAGGCTTTCGCCGCCTTGACTCCGTTGGCGGCCAGCCGCCTTGCCAGGCCAGGGTCATCATGGATTTGCAGGATGGCTTCCGCTAACTCTTCCGGGTTCCTGGGCTCAACCAGTAACCCGGTTTGGTTGTTCGTGATTATTTCCCTGGTTCCCCCCTGTCGGGTGGCAATCACGGGGATACCTGCCGCCATGGCCTCCAGGCAGACCTTCCCCGTTGGCTCCAGGATGGAGGGCAGCACGAAGGCGTCCGCGTCCGCGTATATTTCGGGCAACATGGCATACGGCACTTCGCTGACCAACTCGATGCGGTAACTCGCGCCGCTCCGGTCAATTTCCCGGATGAGGGGCACAAAGTCATCGTCGGTTTTCATGCAGCCAACCAGGCGCAACCGAAGGTCCTTGTCCTTGAGGAGGGCCATGGCCCGCACCAAATACGTCAACCCCTTTTTTTGGGCCGCCCGCCCGACATAGAGGAGCACGAAATTCTTGCGGCCCTGTTTTTCCCTTGCCGGTTGCCTGCCTTCATTGAACCGCTTGAAGTCAACGCCTGTGCGCACCACTTGCACCCGGTCCGCGCTCACGCCGCCAGCTCTGACTTCTTCCACAATAAAGTCCGCAATCGGCAGCACCAAATCCACTTGCCTGGCCAGGAACCGCGCCAACACCCCATATTCCCAGGCGTTCAACCACGCCTTCCAGCCCCGCAAGAATCCGTGTCGGCCTTCGTTCAGGGAAGTGTGCAGGGACAGCACGTACTTTGCGTTCACCTTCTGTCTTGCGAGCGGGAACAACCATCCGAAGGGAACCAGTTGCAGGCCGTGCACGACCTCGGGCTTGAACCCGGATTCCTTTACCGCTTGCAGCAAGGCCATTCCCCCAAAGAGCCGGAACAACGGTGGTTTCCCCACATAATGCAGGATGAAGCCGTTCACTTGCTTTACCTCCGGTTTCCCCTTCCTCAACGCGAACACGTGCACGTCATGGCCTTGCCTGGCCTGCCACCCCGAGACAAAATAAATGTTGGGGTTCAAACCGGAAGTTGCATCCTCGTGGAAGCCACCCACCAGCCTGGCAATCTTCATGCGTGCAGCCCCCCAGCCAATTCTACCAGGGCTTCCTCAAAGGATGGAAGCCGGGCCTGCACCGACTTCATGACTTCCTTGGACGCACGCCCCATGCCTTCCCGCAGTTCCTTGGAAGCAGCCAGTTTTTGCATGGCTGCCAGCAGTTCCCGTGGGTCATCCGGTTTTATGACAAAGCTATTCACGCCGTTCACCGCATAATCGTAGGCGGCCCCGACATCCTCCGTGGTGATGAGCGGCAAGCCCGCCGCACAAGCCTCGATGAGGGAAAACCCGTTGGGCTCGGATTTGCCAACGAATACGAATACATCAGCCGCTTCATAGTAGGCTTTCAGGTTCGAGTCCGTGTATTCGATGAAGTCCACGAAGTGGACCTCGGTCAGACCCCTTTTCAGGCAATGCGCCATGAGCTTTTTCCTGTCCCTTCCATACCCCACCAGCACCAGGCAGGTTTCCGACCGGTCTTTTCGGAGCTCGCTGAACGCCTCAATCACCATGGAAAGGTTCTTGCGTTCGGCCAGAACCCGGCCCGTGTACAAGAACATCGTTTTCTCTTCCACCTGCAATTGCTTTCGCACATCCGACGCGGTGCGGGTACCGGCCGCTTCATGTAATTGAATGCATTGCCTGGGATAAAACACCCTGATTTTTTCCGGCCTAACGCCCAGGCTGGCAAAGTACGCGGCTT
>Ga0209541_10003675_pt1 | contig 27920 bp, 32 predicted proteins | sample RifCSPlowO2_01_FD_184027 | JGI IMG/M metagenome (GOLD analysis project Ga0209541, IMG submission 184027) | Groundwater microbial communities from Rifle, Colorado - Rifle CSP2_plank lowO2_0.1 (SPAdes) (version 2) | ecosystem: Environmental > Aquatic > Deep subsurface > Groundwater | place... | reverse complement strand
ATAAGTATTAAAAAAGCTCTCAGGAACTAAAACTCTTTGAGCAATCGACTCTAATTTTTTGTAATTTTCATCGCCTAACACTTGCTGATATCTCTCATTAATTCTATCTTTATATTTTCCAACTTGTTGGACCAAACTGTCCACCGTACCTTTGTAAATTAAAGCCATTATTTTTTCACCTTCTGTAATTTACTCACTGCATATTCCACAACATGGCTTTTGTTACGAAATCTATTATCTTTTATTAAGTATTCAATTAAATCTATAGTTTTTTCTTCTATCGATATTGATAATTTCTTCTTCATCGTATTTTGTAGTATAAATTCGTATATTTAAATGTTACTGTTGTATTAATTTAATAGTTACAACAATATAGAATTTAAGTAAACTTCTTATCTACCTCAATCAAATGAAATATTTATCTTTTTTGTAGACTTACTATACTATTCAAAAAATTTTTATACTTTGCATTTAAATATTATACATGGAATGGAAAAGAGGAGGGGGTATTTTTTTAATTATTGTAGGATTATTTATAACGTTCATGAATGTTTCAATTACGGGAAATGTCATAGGCGTTGAAAATAAAAATTATATAACTTTTCTAGGAGTATTAATTTTTATTATAGGACTTATTTTGCTGTTAACACAAAATTTAGAGGATAAAGCAATAACAGAAAATTCATCATTTAATCTTCAAGGAACATTTCATGAGAATATTTCAGGAATTTCTAATCGTCAGATTATACGGATAATTTCTGGAGAATATACTGCAGATGACTATGAAAAAATTGATTCAATAAGGAGATTATTAATAGATCACGATTTGTATGGAGATGTAAATGTATTAGATAATCCTCAGCAGAAACAAGCAATATTATTGGGATATTATGCAGGGAGCAAAAGATTAGATTTGAGAGGTTTTTCAGAAGAAGCAAAAAAAATCTTAAAAGAAAGGTTTAGGATAAAACCAAGACCAGGAAGAAATATAGGCGGAAATTATTTTAAATTAATGGATTTAGTTGAAAATGGAAAATTAACCAATAATAAAATAAAATTGGAATTAAAAAGAGATAAACTGTACCGAAATGGCAAGCTAGTTCAAGGTATGAGAATTAGGGGGGATTATTTGGAATTTACCGGGTCTCAGTTTACCAGTAAAAATGCTGCAGAGCATATAATCGCTGATGAAAGATTTGAGATAAAAAATCATGTTGATCCTTATATTTATTTTTCAGAACCAGGATGGTTTTCAGGAAAAACTGAAACACAAATAAGACATTCTTTAGGGGCCTCATCTGCAGACCATATTGTTAGAGCAAAGATAAGATACCCTATTGACAAAATCTGGATAAAAGCTGCTAAGGGAAGGCCGATGCATATAGCAGTTGACGGAGATATAGATCATTACAATTTATTAAGAAATAGAGGAAAATTAGTTGATTATAGGCCTATTCACGATTTGTAAGCGTCTCCAAAACTCGTTGATAGTATCTTTTATGAAAGTAGTCATTTGATTTCGGATCCTGAGTTAAAAAATCAATCAGCAATCTCTTATCTAAAGATGAGCTTCTTTCATACAATTCAACAGCTCTCGATACAGGATCTGCTAAGGTTTCAAATTCCAAATCGCTGGAAAAATATTCAAGATCCAAATTATTCTGCATAACAGATTTTCTATGTGCGTAATATCCCTCAAAAAAATCCTTTAAAAAAACAGAATGAGCAAGTGGTTCGTCTGAGTTAATATTTATATTATCTTCCGTATCATAAAAAGAAACGCCATTTTCTAAAGCGCGCTTCAACAGAGTATCTTTAAAAGTTTCAGAAATATAATTTTCAATATAATAAAAATAAGAGGGCCGATAAATTCTCTCTCGAGCTTCAAAAATTCCTAAAGTCTCATCTCCATAAAGATGTCCTTGGACAAAACCTTGTCTTTTTTTTGGCTTTTTAACAAACAATGAAAAATCAGTGTACCCCTCAATTATCTTTAATCCTTGCCATATCGACTCAACACTGTGAGCAGCAATATCTTTTTGTCCTGGCACTGGAATGCAAATAGTTTGCGAATAGGTAAATGGACTAAAAAAATTATAGGGATCGGGGGCATAGCTGCTTACATCTATCGCATCTTCATTCTTAATCCCTTCTTCATTGGCAATAGCTCTGAACATAGTTTGTGCAAATGTGCTCCCTATTTAAATGTTGTTAATGTAATTATTTAATAGTTATAACAATTTTAGAGGTTATACAACTTCCACTAGCATAATGTAAACAGATTTTTTATCCTTTTCTCTTTATTTTATATCCATATCTTCACCAAAATCTTAATAAACTATGAGGATATACATAAAATATGGAAGAAGAAATAATACAGATACCCAAGAAAGAATATGAAGCACTGTTAGAGGAAATAGGGATATTAAGAAATGTAAAGATGATGGAAGCTATTAAAGAAAGTGAAGAAGCAGAGGCAAAAGGTATCAAAGGCTGGGAAATAACCTATTGATTTTCTATCGATATAGGTTATGGGAACCTACCGCAGATATAATAATTAATTTATTCACATCATCTAATTTGTATACCATTCGTATATTTGCACCAAACCAACAGCTCCACAGACCTTTCAATTTTCCATACAGAGGATGAGCCTCTAAATGTTTTCTCGGATTTTCTTTGAGTAATTCCAATTTTTCTTTTATTTTTTCATTCATATGTGAAAGAAACTGTTTCTCTGCCTTACTGCTTTTTGTGATTATTTTTTACACATAATTAATTATCTCCCACATTTAAAAAAATATAGAGCTATTTTTATTTCCTTCATTCAACAACAAAATAACACAAAAATTAATAAACTCTTTTCTCATACCAAATTTATGGAAAAAGATATAGGAAAAATAAGAAAAAATGATAACACCGAGATTGTTATTCGCATAGATGATTTTGGTGGAAAAACTGGTCTAACTATTAGAGAATTTACAACATCAGAGCGATATACCGGTTTTACAAAATCCGGAACTCGAATTCCTGCAGAATCATTCAAGCAGTTCAAAGATTTTATAGATAGCATTGTTGAATCTGATCTTGCCCAGCCATCCTCGCCAAAACCAGAAAAAAAGCCAGAGAAGCCGGAAAAAAAACAAAAAACTCTCGCAGAAAATCAAGGAGAAATTGACGAGGAAGTTTTCTAGATGTATTCATTAAAGAAATTATATGAAATTGCTCTTGAAGTTAATTTCAGGAAAAAATATGACCTCCGCAATCCTCAGGAAAATTTCTTAGAAGATATTGTTAAAGCCGAAAATAACTGGCAAGATCAAATTTATACAGAATACATAATAGCAAATATTTCAAGATTTTCTGGCTCAAAAACAAATCATACGAATTCAAAAAGTGGGGCTAATGTAGTTTATGTATCTCCTAATCAGCTCTCATCATCTTCTGAAGGCCGTGTTTTAGGGCAATACCATCCATTAACCCATACAATTTACATCGCAAATAATCTCTCACAGAAGCTAGAAAAGTTTGTATATTTTCACGAAGAAGCGCATTCGGTAGGAATAAAGAGCGAACGACTAGCAGATAAGTATGCGGCAGAAAAAACAGGGTATATGATCCACCGAAATTATGACGCTCTTGCCGCTTAGTATCTAAAAAAATATAAACAATTTTCTATTTTTATTATTATGAATATATTTAGCGTAAATGATCTGACTAATTTTTTAAAGGACTTAATTGAAAATGAAAAGAGTTTGCAAAATATTTGGGTAAAGGGAGAAGTCTCAAATGTGCGAAGAGTAGATAGTCACTGTTATTTTACTTTAAAAGATAATTTTTCAGTAATTGATTGCGTAGTTTTTTCCAGAATCCATGATAAATTAGATATCCGGCTCGTGGAAGGTATGCAAATTATGGTGCGAGGTTCAATAGAGATTTATAGAAAGCGAGGTTCTTATCAAATTATTGCTGAAGAAATTACCATCTCCGGAAAAGGAGAACTTTATGCTGACTTTTTAAAAACAAAAGAAGCGTTAGAAAAAGAAGGGCTTTTTAGAAATGAATATAAAAAATCATTACCGGAGTTTCCGCAAGTTATCGGAATTATAACTTCTTTAGAGGGAGCGGCGTTACACGATATGCTTAAAGTATTTAGGAAAAAAATAGCCTCGCAGTTATATATTGTACCAACACTGGTGCAGGGAGAAAAAGCCAAAAATAGCATAATGCAGGGGATTCGTTGTCTGAATAAAATTCAGGTAGATTTAATTATTGTTGCGCGAGGGGGAGGAAGTTTTGAAGATTTAAATATCTTTAATGACGAACTTATCGCACGCGAGATTTTTAACTCAAGAATTCCAATTATTACCGGTATTGGTCATGAGAGCGATTTTACAATTGCTGATTTTGTTGCAGATATTCGTGCAGCAACTCCGACGGCAGCAGCAGAAATTGCTTTACCTGATAAAAACCTCTATGAAAATAAAATCGAACTTTTGCAAAAAAAATTTTACACCTATATGAAAAATATCATTGAAAAAAATAAACAAATTATAATTCGAGCAGAAGAAAAAAACAGAGAAAAAATAATTATGAATAAGATTCAGGAATATCAGCAAAATGTCGATGAAAAATATCTGCAATTAGTTAAAACAATGAGAAGATTTATTGAAGTTCAAAAAAAATATATTCAACAGCGTGAACAATTGTTATTTAATTTAAATCCTCTAACAGTGTTAGAGCGAGGGTACTCTATAACTATGCAAAATAACATGATTGTTTCAAGCGTTGACGATATTGAAGAAAACACCATGTTAGTTAATATTTTTAAAGATGGAATAGCACATTCAAAAGTTATTAATAAGTCTAAAAATGAACAAAACATTTGAACAAGCCATAAAAGAATTGGAAAAGATAATAGATGATTTAGAAAAAGGCGAGCTATCATTAAAAGAAAATGTCGACAAATTTAAAGAAGGTTCAGAATTATTAAATTTCTGCAAGAAGGAATTAGAAGAGACTGAAATGACTATTAAAAAAATTACAGAAAATAATGACAATGTTTCTTTTGAAAATATTACTTAACTAATCTTAATAATTGTTTTCCAGGATCTTTTGCTAACACGATAGCTGAAGAGATTGTAATCCCTGATGCACCCAACTTCAATGCGGTAGAAACATCTTTATTCGAATGAATTCCTGCACCAACTAAAAAAGATCTATTAATTGATTCTGCAAATTGTTGAATTATTCCCGGCTGTTCTAGAGATACTGACTTTTTTCCACCAACAAGGTGTGGAGGCTCATAAATTAAATAATCCGGCTGTAAAGCAGTAATTTTTTGCGCTTCAGTAAGATTTTTTGCAAATATTGCTGTCTGCAATTTTAATTTTTTACAGCGGATAACTGTTTTTTTTAAAACAGGAAAAGTTAATGGGTGTTCTGAATGATTAAGCAATGTTCCTTTCCCACCATCAACTTTTACTGCTTCAGGTAAAACAAACCCTGTATTTTTTCCTACTGTTTGATAATCAGCATGTTCAGAATACACCAAAATTTTTTTCGAGATTTTCTTCCGTATTTCATAAATATCCGTCGCTTGAACTGCTAAAATTATGCGCGCAGATATCTTGGAAGAGATGCGAGAAATTGCATTCGCAGCAGCAATTGTTTTTTTTCCCTGAAGAGAAGTTTTAAAATTAATAATGATGACAGGTTTCATACACGATTCTCACAATATTTATTTTCAATAGCACAGAAAACATTCTCAATTGTGGTATTCATTATTTTATGTGAAGATTCTATACTGTTAAAGGCATTATGTGGCGTAACAATTACATTTTCTTCATCGAGCAGTTTTTTTATTGTATTCTGAAAAGATTTTTCAATTGGTTTTTTTAAAAGGGCAGGTTCTTCCTTAATAAGATACTCCTCTTCCAAAACGTCTAAACCAGCACCGCCAATTTTATTCTGCCTAATTGCTTCAACTAACGCGTGCGTATCAACAATACTACCGCGGGCAGTATTGATGATGACTGCATTTTTTTTCATCAAGGATAATGATTTTTTGTTAATAAGATGATGATTTTTTTTAGTGTAATTGCAATGAAGCGTTAATACATCTGCAGAGCGAAATAATTGCCTCAGAGTAACATAGCTGATATTTTTCTGTTGTGCAAATTTTTTGTCTTTGAATAGGTCATAAGCTATAACTTTCATCTGAAAGCATCTTCCGATTTCAGCAACTCGTTTTCCAATATTTCCCAGTCCTATAATGCCAAGCGTTTTTCCGGCAAGATCAAACCCCTGCAGATTTTGTAATGAAAATTCTCCTTGTCTAGTGCGTAAATAGCTGTTATGAACTTTTCTTGAAAGAGAAAGCAATAATGCAAAAGTATGTTCAGCGACAGTGTTTACCCCATAAGCAGGAACCCTTAAGACTTGGATGCCTTTTTGTTTACATGCTTTAAGATCAATGTGATCATATCCTGCGGAACGAGTGATAATATATTTTAAATTAGGTAAATTATCTAAAATCTCTCGGGTTATTTGAGAATAAATAAAAATGCAGAGAATTTCAGCATCACATATTGATGATGCCGAATTTTTTTTGAGAGATTGATCAAAAAAAATTAGATTGTGTCGCGCAAGTTTTGTTTTAAAAAATTTTTCTTCATCGTGAGAAACTTCAAAAAAAGCAATAGTTTTTAGCTTCATGAAAAAATTATTTTTCTCAATTTATCAGAAAGTGCATAAGGATCTTTTGCCTGCCAAATATTTCTTCCAACAGCAATGCCAGCACATCCAGCTTTCATAAACTCTTTTACATCTTGCAAAAATTCCTTTTCAGGTTTTTTCATCCCGCCAGAAATAACAATTTTTGTTCGTCCGGCGCTTTTAACCGCAAATGGTAAATCTTTTGCGTTTCCAGAATATTCTATTTTGACAATATCAGCTCCTAACTCTAATCCGACACGTACAGCGTAAATCATTAATTCAGATTTTGATCTTTTAACAATACTTTTTCCTCGAGGATAGGCCCACAAAATAACGGGAATATTATTTTCGTGTGCTTTTTTTTCTATTTTTTCAAATTCTCGCATCATTACATTTTCAAATTTACTTCCTAAATAAATAGTATAACCTACAGCTGAAGCGCCAAATTTTATTGCTTCTTTTACTGAACATAGTTGCCGAGAAATGGGTTCTCCTTGATACAAATTGGTTTTCCCATTCAATTTGATTATAAGGGGAACGCCACTTTTCTGAATCTCTATGCGATATTTTTCCGCAATGCCTTTTTGGAGCACCATTCCAGAATATTTCCCCTTTTGTGCAATATTAACAATAAATAAAGGATCTACATTGACATCGTTAAAATCCGCAGGACCATGTTCTAATCCCTGATCGTAAGCAAGAAACAAAATTTTTTCCTGACGGAGAATTGTTTTTGAATCAGTTCGTATAGATTTTTTCAAATTAATATTATTTTTGTTTTCAAATGTAATTTTTATCGAATCAGATTTATCAATGTCCATGTTTTTTAAGATTAAATTTTAATAAATTATTATGGGCGCCCAGGGCTCCTAACACGGATTCAGATTCTTCCAATCCAAGTTTTAAAGAATTAAAAACTGATTTGCCTGCCAATAATCCAGCAATAAAACCGGAACCAAACCCATCACCTGCACCAGTTGCTTCAATAACTTTTTTTTGATGCGGCATTAAAGTATATCGTTTATGATTAGTATAATCATAGCAAGTGATTTTATTTTTGCCGTCGGTAATGACTATTATTTTTGGTCCAAGATGACTTAGTCCAAGATAGGAATTATTTTCATAATGCCGTTGCTTTTTAATAAGCAAGTCTATTTCTTCCCTGTTCAAAATAATAACATCACTTATCTTTAATAATTCACTCAAATTTTCAGTTTTGATAAGGTATTCACTCGGATTAAATGCAATCTTGGCCCCATTTTTTTTCAAGAAGGAAGCTATTTTTTTTTGCGTGGAAAAACTCTTACCCATGACTGATGAACAATATAACCATTTTGTTCTCACTTTTTTATAAGACACATCAGACAAGGATATATCATCATTGCATCCTTTGTGGGTTAAAATAACTCGGTCATGAGAGTGAGCAGTAATAATTATAGAGACACCACTTTCATCACCATTTTGTTCTCCTAAAAACTTAATTCTTTCAGTGCGGATGCATTTCATAATTTTACTGCCGAAAAAGTCATTACCGATTTTTCCAATTAATCCAGTTTTATAACCAAAACGTGAAAAAGCAACAGCGCTGTTAGTCCCACCTCCTCCAACATGATATTGAATCTCGTGAATTATGTTTTTTGATCCAATGGGAAATACCAAATTTTTATTCATTTCTGGAATACTGCCGTGAATAAAAATATCAACAGCCCCGCTGCCAAAAGTGACTACATCAAAAAATTTTCGAAACATGTTTACTCTTTTATCTAACAATGAACTATCCGTTAATAAATATTATTCTTTCAACGCTTCCAAGCCAGGCAGCTTTTCCCCAGCCAAATAACTAATTAGTGCACCGCCAGATAAACTAACATAATCAAATTTATTTTTGCTAATTCTGCATGCTTTCAGAGCTTCATTAGAATGTCCGCCAGCAATAATTGAATATGCTTTTGACCGAGATATTGCTTGCAAGATTTTATAGGTTCCAAATCTAAATCGTTTGTCAGTATACATTCCTGATGGCCCTTTAAAAAAAATAGTCTTGGCTTTTTTAATTTCAGAAGAATATTGGGAAACAGTTAAAGAACCAATATCGTAGATCCTATATTCATTAGGAAATTTTTCTAATTCTATCTCAAATCGTTTATTACTATAATCCACCGCAAAATCAACAGGAGTTGAAACACCGTCTAAATTTTTCTTAATTTCATCAACCATTTCATTATAATTATTAAACTCCTTCTTCAAATATTCATTCTGAGCACCAAGTAAAAACCCTTTAGCTATTAATGTCAAATGACAAAAAGTTCCGCAAGTTAGAATATTTCGCTCTCTAATTAACTTTAAATTATCTTCTGGTTTTGCTCCACCTAATATAAAAAGTGTATTTTTCACATCAATTTTTTTTAAAGCTTTAATTTCCTTTTCGAATAATCTGCCAATTCCACTTGGAATGTATTTTGGAAAACTAATAATTGAGGTTTGCTTTCGATGAGAAACAGAAAATGCATCATTAATATAAATATCCACTAAAGGAACTAATGTTTTAATTAAAATATTATTTTTCCCTTTCTCAGGTTTAAATTCCTCGTCGATAGATCTAATGTTATCTAACAGAATTACTTCTCCTATTTTCATTTTACGAATATTATCTACAGCTTTTTTCCCAACCACATCATCTACAAATTTTATTTTTCCATAATAATTCAAATACGCCGCATGTTGCTTTAAATTAGTAAAATCATCTTCGCCTTTTCTGCCTTGATGTGCCATAACAATAACCTTGCCACCTCGCCGCTTAATTTCAAAAATAGTCTGTGCAGATTCCTTAATTCTTTCTGAAAATACAAGCTTGCCTTTATCTACTTCAGAATTTAAATCTGCGCGGACTAATATCGTTTTATCATAGAAATTAAAATCATCAAGGGTTTTCATCCGTACAAAAATCCTCCAAGAACAATAATTGCCTGAATCACAAATAGAAAAACATACATAATAATTATTAACTTTTCTTTATGAATAGTGCCGTAAACAGGCCAAAATAAAGAAAAAACAATAAAGCTGCTCCATGAAATTTTTGATATTTTAGAAGCATCACGATACGGCCAGATTTTTAATAAATGAAAAGTATGTGCCAATGGAATTAAAAATGCAATAACAAATTTATCAAAGAATTTTTTTAGTTTTCTATGATTATCTGGCCTTCGTTTATGCAGTCCAAATGAATTAACCATATCTTCCTCTATTCGAGAATATAAACAAGTAAGATAATTTAAAGCTATTGTTTCTAGACTTAGAAAACTTTTTAATCATGTAAAAATTAGTATAATATCATGAAAAAAAGAGGGGAGAGAAAAGCCCAAGTTTATTTATTTATTGCTATTGCAGTTGTGCTTATTGGTTTTATCATCATAATTATTTTGCTTGGGCAGTCAAAACTTCCTCGTCCAGATAAGCAAGATGATATTTCAGAGGTATATGAGCAAATGTCAGCATGCATTGAACAGCGTGCACTAGACTCAATAAATATTGTTGGATTGCAGGGAGGATATATAACGCTTCCTGAAAACAGCATTGTCACGAATATTTCCGTCATTGCTTATGGATTACAAGATAAAAAAAATATTCTACCCTCTAAGAAACAAATAGGGAAGGAAATAGAAAATTATATTGATGCCACTGTTATTTTCTGTATGAATGAACAAAATTTCCCTAATCTAAAAATAAAAAAAGGAACTCCATCTTCTTCAGTCACCATTAATCAAAATGCAGTAAATATCCGCGTTGATTTTCCTCTATCTTTGTTGAAAGGAGAGCGAACAATAGTTCTTGACAACACATACGAATATAATATGCCAATACGCCTTGGAAAAATCCATGACACCGCAGATACAATTATTGAAAAGCAGATACAGGAAAAAAATTATGTATCATTGACTTTTTTGCAGAGTTTCGATGTAGATGTAACACTATTATTCATAGACGAAACAACGGTGCTGTATGTAATTACCGATAGACAATCGCTCATAGAAGAAGAAGTGTCGTACAGTTTTGTCTTTGCAGCAGAGGTGAAAGAATGAAAAAAATAATTTTTTTAGTAATACTTTTTTTTATTATATATTGCGGAGCAATTGCAGTTTATGCCCAAGAGGCAGGATATAATTATCGAGAAGAAAATGGCTATACTATTTTGGAGAATCCTGATGGAACGGTGCAAGTAAAGAGCACTTTCAACACTGACAACACTATTGAAATTAACGGAAATACTATTGATTTAAAGCCAAACTCTGAATTAACTATAAAAAATAATAATGAATTTCAGCTGATTGGAGAAGGGGATTTGACTATCCACGGCAGAAAACTTGCAGGTATAAAAAATGCCATTATTAAAAGCGATGGAAAAGATATTGTCTATGCAGATTTTACGTCAGCCAAAGGGGGCACCTATGGTTTTATTTTTAATAAATATCGCTATGATTATACTGCTCAAGCAGGAACAAAAGTAGTTTTTGATCCTCTTGGAGGGAAGATTTCTGGAGAAAAAGCAGCATTACAGATTTCGCTACAAGATAGACCTGCGTTCGGTATAGACTCTGCAAAATCTTTTTCTATAAGTCTGAAAGACGGCAACCCCTATAGAGTTGATCTTGGAGAAGGGGGAACTTTTTATCACAAAGGAATATTTCGCGCAACACAGGGAGGCTTGAGCATTTTTCTTAATGGAGAATCAATTAAAAATTTTGAGGGGAATGCAGTTTCTTTTAATGATGAGCGAAATGTTATGTCTCTAAAAGGATTTGTAAAATATTCGCGGGAAGGAACAACACTTAATTATGAAGGGTTATCAGGAGATGCTTATACTGATTTCGATTATTTTGGAAAAAGTCATTTTGATGTACAGCAAGGAGATGCTAGGATTGATAATGGAAAACATGAAGTTTTAATACACAATGGTGAGGCGAAATTGTGCTTGAAAAATAGCGGAGCTGTTATTGCTGATGATTTTTCTTTTAGCAGTTATGATAAGGGAGGAAGAGAACTAAAAGGATTTATCAGAGAACGACAAGGATCATATGAAATAACAAGTTTTGATGATGAAGGAAATCTGAAAACTGTTTCTTTGCCTTTATCAGCATTCAACAATCGTATTTCTGCCTCGATTAATGAATTATTTGACACAAAGACAGGCAGAGCAGTGGTAGAAAAAGATTTGCGGGCAGTGGTAACTGAAATAGAAAGTAAGTTGAAAGAGCTTAATAAAGACGACCCTGACTACCAAAAAAATTATGATGCGTTGCGATTTGAAAAAATTATTGTGGAGGGGAATATCGCACGATTAAAAAATGAGCCAACTGAATCATACACCAATCAATTAAGAGATTATATTCAACAGGTACAAACGCCTGAATTAAAGTTGCGTGCGCAATATGTGCTCGCGGAGATGCTCATTCAAAATGCGAATGCAAAGGGAATTCCTTCGAAATACAGTTATGAGGCATGGATTGGAACAGGGAATAATCGTTATCCTCAAGGATCTATTGATTTTGAGGTTATTGACGGAAAAGTTACTGCAGTTTTGAAAGATAATAAACGCTATCCTTTATCTATATCTAAAGATGAAATAAAGTCGAATGTGCCGCGTTCATTAGACTATGTTATTGATGAACTCTATAAGAATAATGAAGTAGCTCATCTGGAGGAAATTGCCGTTCCTTCGGGAAGCACTGTTATACAGAAAGGGGTGAGTACAGATTCTCCGCTTTATCAAGTTTTGGAAAAACAAATTAATGAAGCGCAACAACTTTTAGGACAAACAATAAATGACCCAGAACTTTCTGGCGCTTCGCGATTATTATTGGCACAGAGTTATGGAAAATTAGGGGGTAGTGATAGATCAATGCAGGAATTAGAAAAAGTTATGCAGAATACCGCTGATACATCAGTAAAATCAGAAGCTGCACGACTTGTTGGTGTGACGTTATTTTCTGAAGATCCTCGGAAAAACGCGCAGCAGGCAATGGTTGAATTGCAACGAGCAATTATGTTAAGCGAAGGAAATGAACAGGCGCAAAAATCGCTGCTCAAAATAAAAAGCTCTTTGATTAATGATCGCGTGCGATTATATGCTAATGAGCCAGAAAAAATTCTTAACGATGTGAATAGAATTTTAGGACAAGGCTCTGAAAATGACCCGTGGTATGAACAATCACAGGATGGATTATTCCATCCTTATACCCTTTATTATTATAAAATTTCAGGACGCGCTCAAGAGATTCTGGGGGAACAACAAACGCTTCTTGATGCAAATAATTATGGATTAGTTGGTGCGCAAGGATTGCGAAGTTTAGTCGAGAATAACGTTGATATTGAAGCGTTTCATAGTGCGCCCATACTTGAACAATTTTCTACCGTTGCAAGAGCACAAGGCCTTGATAGAATTATTTCGCCTGAAGAATTACGCACTCTTGTTACAGATAATGCAATAGATTTTTCTTCTCGCACTACTTATCCACAAGAAGTCCGACGATTATTTGAGAGTATTGAAAAAAAATATGGAGCTGAAGCTGCAAATACTTATTTCAGCCAATTTAACAAAGGTATGTACACGCTCGGAGCAGTAGATTATGCATTGCAAAATGATCGCGCTTTGTATCTTATTGCATCAAATGGGAATGGATTTCAGACGATACCCTATAGCGGAGAGCAAGCAGGAAATCCTTTCATTGTTGATAGAATAGGAAAATCGATTGAAAGAAATGTATACGAAAGCGGCGTTATTCAAGCGTCAGATTTTGTGATAAGTGCTGCTCTATTGGGACTGGGGGGGAAAGCTGTAGGATTAGCAGGAGAAGCACTAGGTGTTGGAAAATATGTACAAGGAGTGCGGACAGTGTTATCTCCTGGAGAATTTTTGGCAGTAAAGACAATCGGAGATGTTGCGCCTAAAACAGCGACGGTGTTAGGAATTGGAGGGGATATTGCTGCGCAGACTAGCATTAGTCATGCATTGCATGCTATCAGCCCTGATTTTGCAGGAGTGTATGATATTGTATCGCTGTTTGGAAATTATGGAAGAAAGGCAGCTGAAAAAGTGGGAGGGTTGATTAAAGAATTAAGTATTGTAGAGAATGCCGCTGGAGATGTAAAATATTTTGTGAGAGCTGAGAGTGAAGAAGCTGCTGAACAAATTGCAAAACAGCTGCGAGATGAGGGAAGAGATGTACTTGAGAATATAGGTACTTTTAATAGAGAAAAAATAAAGAATCTTCCTCTTGAAAAACAAAAAGCGTTTGAGGAAAAATATGAGACTCTTACTAAAATGGTGAGTGAGTATGAAAAAAATCCTGATAAGGTAAGCAATGAATTATTGGATATTATTGACCAAGCAGACAGTTTTGATGATCAGACATGGAAAGGAGTACATATCTTTACAAGTGAAGAACTATTGATTATTGATGCTGAAGAAATAAAAGGACTTTCCCTTCTTTCAGCTGATGAGAGAGGTAAAGCGATAACTAAGATTATCGATGACTATCAAAAATCAAACAGTTTAGTATTTGGAAAAGTAGAAGGAAATAGCTTTGCTGTTCTTCCTAAAGGAGGACTTATTATACAGGATAAAAAGTCACCTCACTTTTTAGAATCAGGTGAGATAGAGGACGCTATGCGTGGCCCTAACTTTGATGATCCTATAGAAAGAGAAATAGCAAGAAGAGTGGATGCGATTACTTTTGAAGAATTATTACATTCTGCTCAATTTAGTGCTGGTGAACCTATTCTTCTTTCACCATATACAGAGGAATTTGGTGAATATCTTGCAAATAAAGTTTTAAGAGGTGAGCTAAGCCGTGAAGCTTTTAAGGAATTAACTTCTAATCGTGTTGAACTTGATATTGCTGCCTTCTTATACGAGCATAATCCTCAATTTATTGATGATTTATTCTTAAACAACTATAAAGGAAGAAGAGAGATTATAGATTTTATTAAGAGCAAAAATATTTTAGTTGGATCAGAGATTCCAAGAGAATTTAGTGAAATTGCACCGATAAATTTAGAAAACGTAGACACTGCGATGCGTGAATTGCTTGACGCAAACAGCGAGAGTGCTTTAAGGGGGCAGAAAACTCTTTCAACATTAAGAGACCGAGCAGAACTTGTTCCACGAGAGATCCTGACTATCGACCCTGAAAGATTAGACTTGTGGAAAAATATTAATATAAAATTTGATAGAAATAAACAGGCTATAGTGAGGAGTAGTAGCCCTGAAGAAATAGCAGTAAAAGAAAAAGTTCTTAATAATTTGCAGAAAGTTTCTTTTAGTGAATTCGAGGAAAATTTAGAAAGGTCTGTTAATGATTTAAATAAGGCAATGCGAGATCAAGAAAGTCCCTATGTGGTTTTATATGGAACTCCTCATAAATCGAATCGTTGGGTATATGAATTGTCAAAAGATTCTTTTGAAACAAAACCGTATGAAGAGAGTTATTTTGACCTCAACTATGAACTTAATCCAGGGCATCCAACTCCAAAAAAGAACAGTAATTTAGAGCGATGGATACGTGAAGGTGTAAACACGTTTGTTGTTCCGGACGATGCAATTTATTCGGGTGCACAGGTTACGGATTACTTCCTTAGACCACTTGCAGATACATATACTGCAGCTGGAAAAGAATTAAATGTTTATTTTGTTGCACCGTATACTACTTCTTTTGCTCACCAAACAATAAAATATAATGCTGAGAGATATCCTGGTATAAAGGTGCATGTCATTTCACAGAAAAATATGAAAACAATAAATGAATTATTAACGCCTGAAGAAAGAAGACTCTATCCAATTGACGATGGTGTCACCGCTACTTATTTTGATCATAAAATTCCTGATTTTGTGTCCTTTGATGAAGGTCTTGCGGATACTTTACATTCAGATGATCATGTTCCGGTTTATAAGAAACAATCTGGAAAATATTATGAAAAAGAGGAGGAAGAATTTTTAAGATATGCCGAACCGTGGAAATTTAGCAATAGTGGCAAAATGATTGCAGAATTAACTCATCTAATTATTTCTAGTATTTCTCACTTCATTAACAACGTCCATCAAACTTCTTACTCTTTCTCTGTCTATTTTATTCATTGTATAACTGTTTTTGAAATAACTTCCAATGATTGCTCCATCAGCAATCATTAATTGCTGATATACGTTTTCTTTTGTAACTCCTGCTCCGACAATGAAAGGAAATTTTTCTAATATGCTTTTAAAATCTTTTAATTTTTGAAGAGGGGTTTCGATACCTGTCCCATCACCCGTTGTAACAACTGCATCGCATCTGTTTCTTCCATCGTTAATGTCTTCTTCTAATGAATCTCCCGTTGAAGAAGTATATTTAAACCTGACCCCGCCTAATACAACAATATCTTTATATTGATTCCTCAATCTATCATATTTTCTTGAATCAATATGGCCTGATTGAACGCTGTCAAATTGCACAAATCGCGCGCCGAATTCTTGTGCCAATGAAAATGATGAATAGGGATCTGATAATACATTCACTCCCCGTATTATTTTAAATCCTTTTGTATTACTTTCTTTAAGAACATCATAAACGTCTTCTACAGATCCATGGTAATCTTCTATTATGGCGCCATCAACGCCTTCTTTTTCATATAGATCTAATTCATATAATGCCCTCCTCATTCTATCTGCCTTATCTTTTCCTGCTAAATGAATCATGCCGATAATCGGTTTCTTTATGGTAAATACTTCTTCAAATTTCATATCTACCAAAAAAACAATGCTTATTTAAATGTTCTGTTCTTCCGAAGTATATGCACGTCTTCAAATTTTCAGAAAAAAACAGCTCATTCGGCAATTGCATGAGCAATTCGGAATAATGGAAATTTCTTATCTTATCTCTGTACAGCCTATAAATATCGCGGTGATTTTAAAGTTTATTAGTCGTATAAAACAGTACCAATTACTATTAAAAACTGGATAATAGTAAGAGAAGTATACATAATTATTAATGGTTTTTGTTTATAGGCAATCCCATAGATGAGCCAAAAAAATGAAGTAATTAAAAATCCCACCCAAGAAATAAGTGAAATCCCCCCGACATCATGAAAATACCAAATTTTAACAGCTTGGGGTATATTAATAAAAGGCACAATAATTGCTACAAAGTACACCAATCTGTCTACGAATTTTTTAAATGATTTTGTCGATGGATATTTTTCTACCCTACTATATAAGTTTTTTCTAGTAAAAAAATGATGTAACCCTAATGAATGCACAGCCATATTTACTAATACAAAAGCGAAACATATTTTAAATCTTTTCAATTGTTGTGTCCATGAAAATTTTATTAAAAGCCGAAAAAAATGACATGTTGAATAAATTAAAAGAAGATTACGGCATAAGCGATTTCAACCCAATAATACTTAAATTTGGAAAAGAAAAATATAGATTTTTTACTGGAAAATTAGGTTCACACATGCTTGCAGAGTTAGATGAAGATTTACGGATAGAAAATATAGGGCTATATCTTGCTAGAGAACAAGATTCCCGATTTAGGATAGCTTTCGATGCACTTCATATTCTTAAAAATAAAATCAATAAAAACATAATCGAAATAGATGATAATCAGGCGCAAGAATGGATGAAAGGATTCTCTCTTTCACTTAACACCGAGGGAAATTTTAAAGTAATAAGATATAAAAATGACTGGCTGGGATGCGGGAAAAACTCTGATGGAAAAATTCAAAATAATGTTCCCAAAGAGCGCAGGTTGAAGAGCAATGCACATTTATAAACTTTAATATTTAGTTTTATTTATGGACAAACAGGACATTGAAAAATACAAACACATAGGCAAAATTTCTAAAGAAATTCGCGAATATGCAAAAAAAATAATCAAGCCAGGAATGTTGTTAGTAGATATAGCGCAAATAATCGAGGACAAAATAAAAGAAAGTGGCGTTGAATGTGCTTTTCCGGTAAATTTATCTATAGATGATATCGCGGCTCATTATCATCCAGTGCCCGACGAAAAAACTATAGCTTCAGGATTATTAAAAGTTGATATTGGTATTCATAAAGATGGTTACATTGCAGATAATGCAATTAGTATAGACCTTACAGAAAAAAAAGAGCATAAAAAAATCATTGAAACAGCAGAAAACGCTTTGGAAAATGCATTACAATTATTAAAAAAAAATCCTACCTTACATGATCTTGGTTTAACAATTCAAAAAACTATCGAGTCAAATAAATTTTCTCCAGTCATTAATTTATCCGGGCATTCCATTGAAAAATACAAGGTTCATGCTGGAACAACAATTCCCAATTATGGGAACAATAGCAAACAAACTATTAAATCAGGTGTATACGCAATTGAGCCGTTTGTAACATATGGCGAAGGTAAAATTTACGAAGGAAATAATGGAAACATATATTCAGTTATTGAATTTAAGAGCACACGTTCTCCAACTGCACGGAAAATTTTAGAATACGTCGAGAAGAAATATAAAACCATGCCGTTTTCATATCGTGAAATTTTCCAACAATTTGGTCCGCTCTCACGTTTAGCTTTGAAGGAATTGGAAAATCAACATATCATAAGATCATACGCGCAGTTGATTGAAGCATCACACAAGCCAGTTGCTCAGGCAGAGCATACTTTTTTGAAAACTGACGATGGAGAAATCATTGTGATAACTAAATAATTATTAGAAAATAATCACTTCACATTTATAATTTTCTTTTTCTTATCCTTCCTTTTAGGAATAGTAATTTTTATAATTCCATCCTCGTATTGGGTATCTAAATTCTCTAAATCTGCTTCTCCTGGAAGTCTAAAAGATCGATAATAACCAGAATATTGTCGGGAATAGTATCTGCCTTCTTTTTCATCTTCTTTTTTAGTCTCTTTCTTTTTCTGTGCTTTGATAACCAAATTGTTATCTTCTCCAATTTCTATTCGAATATCTTCTTTTTTTATACCAGGAATTTCTACAGTTATGACAAAATAATCATCTTCTTCCAAAAAACCGGCTCGCGCATGTCTATAGTTCCCGAATTCAGTTCGCGGGAAATCTTCAGAGCCAAATGCCCGATCGATTGCTCGTCGAATTCTCTTCATTTCATTCCAAAATTGATCTTCCCACATTTTATAATTAACTCCTTGAAATTTTCTAAGCTCTTCCGGTCATTACTGTCGTAAAATTATCCCAAATAAGCACCAGCAGTTGGTGTTTCTAATGCCGCTTTTGCTGATCGTAAATATTCAGTTTCTATTCTTCTATATCTATCCATATCAGCTTTTGTTACACTCAGACCAACTTTTTTTAATGCATCCTCAAAGTGCTTCATCTTTACTTCTTTTGATTGTAAATTTTCCCTTAATGCAAGTAATGCAGCTTCACGGACGAAAGATTCAATATCTGCTCCCGTGTAACCTTCGGTAACTTCAGCTAAATAATGTAACAACTTTTCTCTGGCAGAAAGCTCTTCAAATCTAACTCTTTTTTTCTTATCTAAGGTTTTCTTTACATCTGAATTATTGATGGGTTCATCTGATGCCAGTTTAGAAGATAAAATTTCAACAGATATATTATTATATCTATTCTCTAAATTTTTAATTTCCTCTTGAGTAGGAGAAATAGGCATATTTTTTGTATGCACTGATAAAATCTGTTCTCTTCCAGCTTTTTCGGGAACACCAACTAATAGGATTCGATCAAATCGTCCGGGTCTCAACAAAGCACTGTCAAGCATATCTGGCCTATTCGTTGCACCGATAACAATTACATTAGATAAATCTTCAATTCCGTCCATTTCAGCAAGAATTTGATTCAATACACGTTCAGTTACCTTTGAACCTGAATCAAAGCCACGCTTGCCTGCTAATGCATCAATTTCATCGAAGAAAATAATGCAGGGTGAAACTTGTCGCGCTCTGCCGAATATTTTTCTCACTCCTTCTTCGCTTTTTCCTACCCACATGCTTAATAAGCTTGGACCTTTTATTTGAATAAAATTTGCTTCGCTTTCTTTGGCAACTGCTTTTGCTAAAAGAGTTTTCCCTGTTCCCGGCGGACCATACAACAATATTCCTTTTGGAGGTCGAATACCTAATCGGGTGAAAGCTTCAGGATATTTCAGTGGCCATTCAACAGCTTCTTTCAGTTCCATTTTTACTTTATCCAATCCACCAACATCAGTCCATCCAATATTGGGCGTTTCAACCAGAATTTCTCGCATTGCAGAAGGTCGAACAACTTTTAGCGCTTCATCAAAATCACTTTTCTTAACTTTGAGCTCTTTCAAGACAGCTTCAGGAATCTCTTCATTTTCTTTTAAGTCTCCCCATTTAGGCAGTAATCTTCGAAGGACAACCATTGCTGCTTCTTTGGTTAATGCAGATAAATCAGCGCCGACAAAACCATGCGTAACACCAGCAAAATATTCAAGTTCAACATCTTTCGTTAACGGCATTCCTCGCGTATGAATTTTCAAAATCTGTAACCGTCCGTGTTTGTCAGGGGCTCGTAATTCAAGCTCTCGATCAAATCGTCCAGGTCTTCGTAATGCAGGATCAATAGAATTAACTCGATTCGTTGCAGCAATAACAATTACTTTTCCTCTGTTTTGCAATCCATCCATCATAGTTAATAATTGTGAAACTACTCGTCGTTCAACTTCACCACCAACATCTTCACGTTGAGGTGCAATTGAGTCTATCTCGTCAATAAAAATTATAGAAGGCGCATTTTTTTCTGCCTCTTCAAAAATGTCTCTAATCTTTTTCTCACTTTCTCCATAAAACTTACTCATGACCTCAGGTCCATTAAGTAAAATAAAATTTGCATCTGATTCATTAGCAACTGCTTTTGCTAAAAGAGTTTTCCCCGTTCCAGGTGGTCCGTACAACAAAACTCCTTTTGGTGGCTCTACGCCGAGTCGTTCAAAAACTTCAGGATGCTTCAACGGTAATTCAACCATTTCCCTAATTTTTTTAACTTCATCAGTTAAACCGCCAATATCTTCATAGGTAACTTCAGGAATTGTTTCTTCTGAAACCTCAACGGCTTTATTGCTTAAAATAACTTCAGTGTTTTCTGTGATGACACATGGATTGTTTGGATTGGTGCCAGCAATAACAAATCGAATTTGCTGCATGCCTCCTAACGCATTCATACCACCAAATAAATCGTTAAAAATATCATCAATTCCAAATTCATCATTCATTAATTCTCTTCGACGCTGTACTCCGCCCAAAACGAGAATATCGCCTTTAACAACAGCTCTACCTAATAATCCTGGTTTAATATCTCCTTGAACGCGAATGCCTTTTTGTGCAGGAGCAATTATAACTCGTTTAGCTTCTCGAACATCCGCCTTATTAATTATAATCGTTTCACCAACACCAGTTTTTGCATTTTTCCTAATAATTCCATCGACTCGAATAATTCCTTCGCCAACATCTGCCGGATATGCTTTATCAGCAATAGCCACAGTTTCCTTAGCTCCCTTGATAGCGATAATATCTCCTCTGCGAATACCTAGCTCTTTCATGATTTCAAAATCAATTCGAGCGATACCTCTATAAGCATCATCTTGCAATGCTTCAGCGACGCGCAATTTTATTCCTTTTGGTTCCATGTTATTGAATCTCCTTTACATTATTTTTTAATTTAGCAGCAGCTCCATTATAATTAAAGTCTAATCTCAATTTTCCGAAATCTTCAAAACATAATCGAACCATGTCGTTCATTATTTTTTCATGTTCGCGGATGAAGTTGACTATTTCCTTGGGAATTGAAACGGCATATGAATTTCCGACGAATCTCATTTTAACATTGAATTCTTTTTTTCTCAAATTCATGAAATCACTGAAATCCTGTTCGTCCTTTGGATGTATAACTCGTGAACTGCATTTTTTACATTCAATTGCTCGCAATACAAATCCGTTTTTTGTAATTTCCAATGGCTTCATTTCAAGGCTGCAATTTCTGCATAATATTTTATTGTCGAAAATATCGGTCATAGTAATCACTTAATAATTTAATTTCAGAATTAATATAAGGCTCTGTAGTATTTGCGTTGTCCATATGTGTTTTTTGATTTTAAACCCTGAAACAGCCAGTTTCATGAAAGTCATGTCTTTGCTCTTCCAGGGGAAAAGAGGTGTTTTGAAAGCACACACAATAAATGTGTATACTTTATGTATATACGTGAATTAGCTACTATTTAAATCTTTCTTTTAATCAAAAAGTAACAAAATATCTAAGAAAATATTGGTAATATACCGACGATAAATGAGTATATAAATGTTGAGGTTAATTTTAAATAAATCTTAGTCTATATTTAAAAATGAAAAAAGAGTTACAAGCCTTTAGATCTAAAAGTGAACAAATAATCGCACAAATCTTGATGAAATATGGTATCCGATATGAATATGAAAAACAAATTAGAGTAAACGAAATCCAAGGGAATAATAAATTGGAAAGTTTATGGTATCCGGATTTCTTTTTAACAGATTACAATATATTTGTAGAGCTTATTGGGAAACCAGAGGATAGAGGTTATATGGAGGGATTTGAAAAGAAGAAAAATATTTTCAAGAATGAAAATATACCTGTATTGTTTGTGTTTCCTCATGAAATTTGGAATTTTAGAGGAGAAAAACCAAAACAAAAAAAGGAATTTGAATTCGGAGTTATTATCAGTATTCTTTTGCATCCCAAAACAAACTCTTAAAAAGCCAATTTCCCATGGATAATAATGAGTTTGAGAAACGACGTAAAAAAAACCTGGAATTGGATTTGGAACTCTGATTCGTTCTTGAGTTGGATAGTTGCTCTTGTTGTAGTTTTTATTTTTGTAAAATTTATCTTTTTTCCAATTTTGTCGTTAATCATGGGAACCTCATTACCATTAGCAGGCGTAGAAAGCTCGTCGATGGACCATCAGATCGTGCGAGATGATCTTGGAATTTTGAATATATGCGGTACTGTACTTTCAGAAGAAGATAAGCGATACATTTATTTCGACGAATATTGGGAGTATTGTGGAGAGTGGTATGAAAAAAAAGGAATATTTCAACAAGATTTTTCAGAATTTGATTTGAAACACGGATTCAAAAAAGGCGATATAGTGATCGTGTTGGGAAGATTTGAGCCAAATATCGGCGATATAATAATTTTCAAGCCGAATCCGGATTCAATCGCGCCTCGTCCAATAGTTCATAGAATCGTTGCAATATCCGATAATAAAATAGAAACTAAAGGCGATCACAATCAAGATCAGTTGGTTAGATCAAACAATATTTTTAGAACTGATGAAACAGAGATATCTGAAAGTCAAGTTATCGGAAAGGTAATTTTGAAAATACCTTACTTAGGTTGGGTTAAGATATTTTTTGTCGAGTTGTTAAGCAAGTTCCGTTAAAATTATAACTTTATAATAATAAAAAAAAATTGGAAACATATTTAAACCGTTCTTCGTAAAGTAAAAGATAAATATTCTAAAGTAAGAGGTGCAATAAATTATGGAATTTTGTCCGAAATGCGGCTGCGTTTTAGTTGAGCAAAATAAAGAATTTAAATGTCCGAGATGCGGAACTAAAGCCAAAAATAAAGTAAGGATTGAATCCTCTGAAAAAATTCAAGCAAAGCCAGGCATTGGCGTAATTTCTGATAAAGATACTGATGTATTTCCAGTAACAAATGCAGTTTGCCCTAAATGTAATAACAAAGAAGCTTATTTCTGGACTTCGCAAACTAGAGCAGGCGATGAAGCAGAAACCAAATTCTTCCGCTGCACAAAGTGCAAGCATACGTGGCGAGAGTACAGATAATAAGTAATTAACAAATGATAGATTATCTGTACTCGAGAAGAGAATATAGGTAATTAGTAACAAAAATAATGCAAGGATTACATATACTCGAGAATAGGGTACGCTAATCAAATTAAGCCTACATTAGCTAGGTTCAAGCAGAATAAAATACTTAAATACATTTTTGTGAATGAGTAAATAAATAATTTTTATGCTATTTTGGGTGTTGGTTATTTTTATAATAATCAATTAACTTTGGTAGACCCAATCAGCAAGGAAATTAAGGAAAATTGTATATGGCCTTCAGATTGAGATGCATCCAGAAAAAATGAATTATTTTATGCACGTGATAAAAAAGGAAATTATTTTCTTGGTTATATACTTGAAAAAGCGGAAATAGGAAATCCATTTAAAATATACAGTGCTACAAGTGATAATGCCCTTTATAGAATAGAGAAACTAAAATCTTAATTTAAAAGATTATGTCTTGATGACCTCATAGATAAATTAGGTATCTATTGTTTTTGTGGTGAAGGGAACTAACGATTATTGATATCTTTTCGAAAGTATTTTCTTAGTCTTCTCTTTCCAGCCTTTAAATCCTCCAAACGGAGTTGAAAAAATTCTAACCGGTTGAAGATCTATAATAATGGCATCTCTATTGCTAATTCCAGTAACTTTACCAGAATAATATGATCCGTTACTAATTGCGTGTTCTTTTAAAAATAGAGGATAACTTTTAGAACGCTGACCAAATTGTCGACGTGAATACTCATCATTTGAATCAATGGTATATCGTATCATCTGGTCGCTAAGAAAAGGAGTGATATTTTCAATATTTTTAATAGATGTATTCAAAATTTCCATTTGATTGTCTTTTAATTGCATGATATCTAAAGGAACAGAATAATAGGCACTTTCCCCATGCTTCAAAGGGTTATCTCCATCTTGAAATGAATTTAAATCAACAGGCGAAGTTCTAGAATTATAATGTACTACAAATTCCCGATAATCTCCATAAAAAAAAGGAGAGTCTATAGAGATTTCCATCTTTCTTTCTAAAGAATTAAATTGAAACGGAACACATATTCCCCTAATCCTTGTTCTCGTTTCGTTGCTTCGTTTATATCTTCCTGACATGCGTATGACGCCTAGTATTTCATTTTCAGGAGTGTCCACTCCGAAGATATTATAGTCTGTTTTTACTTCAGTTGCAATTTTTTTCCTCATAGTAATATCTCAGAAGACTCTGAGGTAAACACCTCTAAAAGCGTAGGAATTATTAGTTTTTAAATTATTCTATTCTAAATCTTATTTAAATTTTACGCAAGAAATCCACACCTTTTAAGGTGACGGATGAATTGCGTCACTCGTCGCTAAAGTATTTATTTCTAGAAAAATTAATCCAATAGAGCTAGACTGTAGCCCCATTGAATTCAGTACACTTAGAGATAACTAGCTCATTCTAAATAAACTTTGCGGCGCGCGCACGCGCTCCGCGCGGAGAAAAAATGGAAACACAATTAACCTTTAGCGGAAGCTCTGAAAAAATAAAAATAAACGCGTACAAATCCTACGGAAGTTCCGTCGGAAATAATCTGAAATCAATTCAGATAACGACTAAATATAGGCATCGAATGATGAAGCAAGATAAGTCAAAAATATTTTGCAAGGTTTCAATTGAAGAGGCATGCAAGCGGCACAAAATAGAAATCATTATTTTGAAAGTGTTGAACGAACATGCGCATTTGATTGTTGATTGCCCTCGGACAATTTCACAATCCTATTTGATGCAGATAATCAAAGGATTGTCGTCGTACATTCTCTTTCGATTATGTCCAGCGTTACGAAAAAGATATCCGAAAGGACATTTTTGGAATGATGGATATTTTTGTGCGAGTTGTGGCAGTGATTTTGAAAGAGCTTTGAGATATATCGAGAATCAAGAGATTCATCATGGCTATTTTTAGTTATGGACGCCTCGCTTTTTGCCCGTAGGCAAAAAGTTGCGAACGAAGTGAGCAACCCTTCAGGGCGAGGAGGATGTCACATACTAGAGTAGAGAGTACAGATGATTAATTTCCCTCTTTTAATTCTCTAAGCTGTTTTTCACGCTCTATTAAGTGGGGGTGTTCTTTACCTAAGATTCTAGAACATATTCTAAATGCTTTTTTTTCTGAAGCGGTGAGTAATGATCTTAGTTCAGATTCTTTCCCCAATTTTCCGTATAACTCCTTTGCCACCACCTCGCTCTCAATACTTAAATTTTCTAAATGTTCTTGCATACCATTCATATGAAAATAATAAACAACAGCAGAATTTATTACTAACTCCCATGTAAAAGAATCGTTAAATATCCTATTGTGATAAGTATGATGTAAATGATGAGAAGATTCGTGAAAAATAGTAGTTTCTAAACTTAATTTCCCAAAATAATCTTTTTTGTCTCTCTCAGAATATCCGCTGTATGCAGGGCTAATCATTATGAAGGGGATTCCAAAGGGGGGCCTTATTCCATATACTCCTAGTTCATCATCTTCTATATTAGCTGGAGCTACTAACATTAATAAAAAATCTTCTTGGTCTACATATGGTGGATCTTGTACGCCAAAATTAAGATGCATGGAGTCAATAAAATGCCTATGAAGGGCATGTATATAATTAAAAGTAGTTTCGGAAATATCCATTTTACTTATAAAATTAAACTACAATTTAAAAATATTGATATAGTAAACCAACTAAGTTTTTCGGTAAAATTTGGTTTACTAGACAGCGGAGCAATTAAAATCCACCGAGAAATTTAATTGGTCTGCTTTATTCTGTTGATATGTGGCGAGAGTAGATACTAATAATCTTTTTAATTCTTCACCTCATCAAATAATAATGAAAGATATTTTCACAAAAAAACTTTAAGAATTAACCGAAGAAGAACTGCAATTGAGAATTGATACTGCAGCGATGGGTTGTCAAGAATTAGAAACAAATTACTGAGGAGAAACTGATGATGAGCGATTTTACGACTCGCTAGCATTAATCCAGCTAAAGGAAGAATTAGTAAAAACTGTATATTTTGCAAAACAAAAAGGATTCAAAAAAGCACTCAATCCAGTAGATTATGGCAGTTATGACGCCAAGGAATTAGCACTAAAATATGTAGAGGAAGTTTCATTCTTTGATAATGCGATAAGAAATTATAATGACTTTATGAAACGAGGTAAAATCAGAGAAGCATATGAAATTGTCGACAGATTAAAAGAAATGGAATTGTTGATTTAACATGGCAATGTCCTACAATATACTCACAAGCAATAAAGAAATTTCTGAAGAAACTAAACAAAAAATAGATCTTATAATTCCAAAATAATATGTCTATGACAACGAAACTATTCCAGTTTTCTTGGAATACAGAATAATCTAATCATCTTTACTCTCGGCGAGAAATTCTTGTTCTTCTGCAAAATACTGATGATTTTTTCCCAATGTATGAACCAATAAAGCGCGAGCATCTTCTTCATCTGCTTGAAGTAAGTCAACAATTGAAACTCCAGATTTATTAATTTCATCACCAACCTTCTCGTGCCCAATTAAACTCTGCACATGCCTATCGAGATTTCTCCGATGCAAATAATTCACCATAGCACTATCGATTACTAATTCTTCACAAATTCGCTGTTAAATCTTTTTCGATGAAATTTGTAATGTAAATGATGCGCACTTTCATGAAAAATAGTTTTTTCTAATTCTATAGCATTCCATTCTTCTTCCTGAGCAGAAATGATAAATTCTTCTCTGAGATAAATCTTGGATCGACTTAAAAAATCGATGCCATGACACCCTTTCCAGACCAACAACGGCTTAAAAATAATTTTATCTACATACTTAGGTTCTTCCAATCCAAAAACAGAATACATATCATCAACAAACTCTATATGTAATTTCCTGGCTTCAGCAATGTCCTTTTTATAGAATTCTGCATAAAACTGTTCCTGTTCACGTTTTTGTTCCGCTTCGCTTCGTAATTCATACCTCGTTTATTTTTCACAACACAAAACTTTAAATATATTTGTCAATGTATTGTTGAACTAAAAAAAGAGAAAATGGAATCGCAATTTTTGATGGTATCATCTGCATCTCGTGTGCTGCAGTTCATGAACCAAAATCAACGTGCAATGGATGAAGAAATTTATCAAGATTTATCTGATTACATTGAAGGTGAGCGAATTGAGGACGAAAAGGTTATTTGTGGAATGATTGCTGCCGGAAGCATCGCATTAAAACTAAAACGAAAATCAGGGCATAAAATAACGGACAAACAAATTTTGCAGGAAATCATGAAAGAAATTCCGCGCATCAACGACGAGCTGCAGGAAG
>Ga0209541_10003674_pt1 | contig 27923 bp, 29 predicted proteins | sample RifCSPlowO2_01_FD_184027 | JGI IMG/M metagenome (GOLD analysis project Ga0209541, IMG submission 184027) | Groundwater microbial communities from Rifle, Colorado - Rifle CSP2_plank lowO2_0.1 (SPAdes) (version 2) | ecosystem: Environmental > Aquatic > Deep subsurface > Groundwater | place... | reverse complement strand
TGATTATGCAAGAAATGAATCTCCGGGAAGTGAAATAGTTAGTATTGTAACTTTGCCATTAGCCACGACAAATGAATATGTGAGGATTGTTTCTCCTAACAATGGCGAATGTTTTACTCTACCGGGGAATCTTCATGTTGTATGGACAGGGAATAACTTAAATCACTCCAAGCTTTACTTTGGGAATAAGCTCATCTTTGTGGGTGACAACACGACCTTTGACTGGTATATGACGGCATCAGTTTCACCTACTACGGCCGGTTCAGTAAAAATAGTTGCGTATAATAATAACTGGGAAGCGGGTTTATCTGATATAAACGATGGGCCTTTTACAATTGCACTGAACTGCCCCAGGGTAGCTCCCGCACCGACTTCAATACCGGCTACTCCGACTTTATTCAGAGCACAGCTAATACCGGAAAAAAGAAACATTGCTCTAAGCTGGCAGGATAATTCAGAAAATGAAACTGAATTCCGCGTTTTTAGAAGATTATTACCCGATGGCATGTGGGGACTATTATCAAAAATTGCGCCTAATATAACAAATTATATTGATACTGAGGTCTCACCTGCTGATTATGAGTATGATGTTAATGCCTGCAATAACTCTGGATGTTCTGCTTACTCTAATATCTTTAGGATTACGGCAATCGCTACGCTACCGACGCCAACACCGGCTAAAATATTTAATAAATCAGAGATCGTTCAGGGTGATATGGTTAGTGCTTCAGTATCCGGCGATCCCGACATATTTATAGTAAACGAACACGGATACAAGAGACTATTCTTAAATCCGGTTATCTTCGGATTTTATGGCCACTTGGGAGGATTTCAGAATGTTAAAACGATTGTGTCTGTTACTAGAGATGAGTACAAAACTTCCGGTCTATTCAAAAATTGTGAGACAAACGACGGAAAAGTATATGGTGTAGAAATTACAGGTGAAGATTCCGCTGCATTGCACTGGATTAATACAACGGGCGATAAAGCAGTCTCTGACGATCCTGATTTTTTCAAAAAAGTTTTTTGTATAAATACCATCGAGTTTAATTGGTATCAGAAAGGTGCAGATTATGACTCCGTAGGTCAGGTGCCGTCTTATAATCAATAAAATCAATTATATTTTAGAAGCTTTGTATTTACAAAACTTAGAATTTATAACACCATATAGCTAAGCTATTTTTCAATTAGAGTAAGGTGGAGATGGCAGTCCTCGTCTGATTTATCGTCCTTCAAGTGCTTGATGGTATTTTAACTTACTGTGGAATTACTCATACATCTCTGGGGCTTGATTATGAGGGAAACTATTTATTGGTCTTGCTCGCTATCAAGGTTGGAGTTTCAACTGCGCTTATACTTTTTAAAGGTGTTTCAATAGGTATAGGTTGGTTAATCTTTAAATATTGCAGAGACCAAAAAATGATTATGCATATCCTACTGTTTCTTAATGGATTTCTTACCTGTATTGTTCTGGAACATATGTATGCTCTTTTAATAATTTATGATGTTTTGCACAGAAGTAGCTAGTTAGTTATGCGGGCTTATTCCACCCCTCTACTTTAAAAAATCATATTTGAAGAAAAGGCCAAAAAGCCTTTTTTTATTGATAAAATTTAGCACAAGACTCTGTGCAAAACTACCCATATTAATTATAAACAAAAAGCGGCTTTTAAAGACCGCTTTTTAAATGAGCTGACTTACTTTAGCCAATAGTTGTTCGAAAACTTGAGTTGGATCCAGTAAGGTTGTATCAACTATAATATTAAAATGTTCTTCGGCAAGATAATCGCTAATGCCGCATAGGCTTTGGTATCTGAGCCTTTCTGTGGCTATTCGTTCTTCTAAAAATTGTTTAGCTTTTTCCATTGATTCATGCCGATTCGGAGATGCCATTAATTCGCGTTCAGCACACTTATTAATTGATGCGGTAATTAAAACATTAACAGCTCTTACTCCGGGTTTATATCGCAGAAAGGGTGCCATTCTGCCTTGAACTACAAGGTTATCTTCGTGCATCATCAGTTCTTCCTGCTTACGGTCAATTTCTCTCTCCATGTTAGGATTCTCGGCAAGAGCTTTAAAGAATTTATCTTTGGTAAGTCCTTGTTCTTCGGCTAATGTTTCGAAAATTCTACCCGTATAATAGTTAATGTATCCGATGCGCGGTGCCAATAGGTCACATGCAGTTGTTTTACCGGATCTAGGAGGTCCGCTGACTCGTATGATTGCCATATCAAATCCTATTTTAAAACATCTTGCCTTATAAACTATCAGATGACAGTATTTTGTCAAAAGAGTGTGTCTGATTTTATATTGAAAGTTAGTCGATATTCTGATAAATTAAAGAAATGACCCACCGGGAAATTCGGAGTAAATTTCTAAACTATTTTAAGTCGAAGGGACATACTATTATCCCTCCCTTTTCATTATTACCAACTGATCCATCGGTGCTTTTTACGACTGCGGGAATGCAACAGTTCAAGCCATATTATATGGGCGAAGCGGATGCAATGAAGGATTTTGGCTCATTAAATACTACTTCAATTCAGAAATCGATGAGAACCTCCGATATAGATGAAGTAGGGGATGAGACTCATCTCACTTTCTTTGAGATGCTAGGTAATTTTAGCTTTGGTGGTTATTGGAAAGAAGCTGCTATCGCCTGGGCACACGAATTTATAACTAGGGAGATGGGACTTAAAATAGATTATGTTTCTGTGTTTGGCGGAGAGGGGAATGTGCCGGCAGATGAGGAATCAGAACTGCTATGGAAAGAGGTGGACAAAACTATTATTGTCAAAAGAATGGGCAGAAAAGATAATTTTTGGGGACCCACTGGGGCAGAAGGACCTTGCGGACCAACCACAGAAATTTATGTTGACGGAGTTGAAATTTGGAATGTTGTTTTTAATGAATACTATCAGCATAAAGACGGCCAATTAGAGAATCTCAAGACCGCGGGAATTGATACGGGAATGGGACTAGAAAGGCTGGCGATGGTTGTCCAGAAAAAGAAAAATATTTTTGAGACTGATTTATTCGAACCGATATTCTCTAAATTACCAGATAATCTTTCGGAAAGACAAAAACGAATTGCTTCCGACCATCTACGGGCTTCCGTATTTTTAATAGCTGACGGTATTAGTCCGTCAAATAAAGAACAGGGGTACGTACTCAGAAAGTTACTGCGCAGAATACTTGCCTTGCAAATATTTAATGTCAATCCGGTCATAGACACATATGCCGATCAGTATCCTGAATTAAAAACAAAGAAAGCAGAGATTATTGCCGTCTATGAAGAAGAAATGGATAAATTTAAAAGAGCTTTATGGAATGGGAGAAAGGAGCTGGAAAAATTAGATAAAGTTAACGCCAAAGAAGCATTTAGATTGTATGAAAGTTTCGGGATGCCCTACGAAGTTATAAAAGATATTGCGGATAGTAAGGCAATAGATCTTAGCCGTGAAGAATTTGACGAAGAATTTAAGAGGCATCGGGAAAAATCTAGGGTTGGGGCGGAGAAGAAATTCGGCGGACATGGATTGTTGATGGATACGGGGGAGCTTAAAGCGGGCAATGAAGAAGAGTTAAAGAAGGCAACGAGATTACATACTGCAACTCATTTACTGCATGCTTCATTGAGAAAGGTATTGGGTGAAGAAGTAAAACAGGCTGGTTCAGATATTACACCTGAAAGACTTAGATTTGACTTTAGCTTCCCGAGAAAATTAACTCCGGAAGAAATTAAAAAAGTTGAGGATCTTGCTAACGAGGCGGTCCAAAAAGATTATCCGGTCACTAAAAAAGAGATGTCCTACGAAGAAGCTATAAAGCTTGGCGCTTTGGCATTTTTCAAATTAAAATATCCGGAAAAGGTTAATGTCTATACAGTAGGGGACTGGGACCCTTCGACAGGCTCAGGGCAAATCTTTTCACGTGAATTATGTGGCGGACCTCATGTTACTCATACCAGTGAAATTGGCAAAATAAAAATCTCCAAAGAAGAGGCGGTAGGGGCAGGAACTAGAAGAATCAGGGCGATAATTGACAAATAGATAGCTGCTTGTTACTATATGGAGCAAGTTGTTTGAGTTTTTTAGGAGGTGGATCCATGGATCATCTTTTTATATTTATGTATTCTGTTGTGCTTGTAACACTCGGCGCATTTGTATATATCGGCTCCGAAGTCGTTATAATATTGGGTCATATTGTCACTGCTCTTGAAAAAATCAATAAAGATAAACTGGACGATCTCGATAGGGTTTAAGATATCGACACCTGGTAATCATGGGCAGTGAGGCTTCGGCCAACATCTGCCTTTTTGGTTGCTAAAAATATAATGTATTTGGTACGGATTCAGTGTGCTTTGTATATAATATAATAGTGTGTTTATAATCCAGTATATACTGAATTATAAACACACTGAATTATTATATTTTCTTTAACCAATAATCATTTTCCCAGCCCCAGAGAGTTTTACAGGCTAGAAAGGCTTTAATATCTTCTTCAAAAGTTTTTATTTCCTTAAATTCATACTCGCCTTGCATTTCTGACCACTCATGCTGGCAAGGATATTTTTCTCCGCGAACTTTTAATCTTCCGCCTTTTTCACGGAGGGTAGCGGGACATCGTAAGCATTTTTTAGATTGGTCAACTCTCAAAATCCATCGGGTGAGGCCTGCCTGTCCGGTAGGCAGGGGAGGCATATTCGGATCTTCTTTGAGGGCCTCTACATATGCTGAAGTCTGCATACTATAATCACGATAGATTGCCACTGATGTCTTGATGTCTAATACCCCTAAAACACCATTTACTTCAGCCAATACATCCATTGTTCCTGCATAGTGATGTTTTTTACTTACTAATCTCTCCTCTATTTTATGTGCGACAATATCATTCTTTGAATAAAAATCATTAAATGCAGATATGGCCGGTGCTATCTCTTCCGGAACGGCAACGGATTCACCTTTTAGGATTCCTTCAATCGCATTATGTACAAGAGTACCTTCTTCGGCTGATTTTGTCTTAATCGCCTCGCCCGTCTTAAAATCAGGCAATCCAGCGTAAAAAGCATAAAGAGCCGGCTTAGCCTTTATCGAAACTATTGCGGTAACGCGCGGATACCAAATCCCGTCAATTTCGTAGCCGTTTTCATCTTTGAAAGTATTTATATCTCGATACCAGCTCAAAATAAATTTTTAATTATCAATTTTTAATTTTTATTGAATTTTCAATAATCCAATTCTTAAATTTAAAATTGGAACATTTTGAAATTGATTGAAAATTATAAAATTATAAATTGAAAATTACTTAATGTTAATATATCTTTCCCAATATCTGAATAGTTCAGCAGTTGCTCTTAGGTCGCCTCCGCAGTACTGAGCAATGTCAAGATATTTTTTTTCTTTAAAAAGTCTGGCTACGTCATCCCCAGTAACGCCATCCTCCTTAGGACTCTTAATCCCAAATGCCTGGCACCACATATGTAGATTGCCTTTTTTTCTTACAGTTCCGAAGAAAGATAGTCGGTCTAAAAGATCAACATGGGTGATTATCTTTCCGAATTGATCCGACTCGTATCTGTTGGGCATTAAATTCTTTGTAGGTTTTAATTTATGAATAGCGGACCGGACAATAAGATAAGGACAATCAAATGCCCTGCCGTTAAATGTAACAAACTGATCATAGAATTCAGCCGTTGTCCAAAATTCTTTCAAAATTTCTTTTTCACTTTTATAAGGATGGTATTGTATATTTTCTTTTTCGGATTTCTCATCATTATCTGCACGATAATAAACCGCACCTTTTTCGGTATCCGGGTTATATATTCCGATGGCAACTACTTCTCCCGTTAGGGGAGAGAAGCCGAGGCCTTCTTTTATATTTTCTTCTTCTTCCGGTGACTCAGCATAGGCCAATAAAGATTCTTTAGATTTTTTGTCCAGAGATTCAAAGTCAACACCAATTGTTTCAATATCAAAAATTAGTTTGGTCATAAGGGGAAGTGATTAGTTGCTAGTTACTAGTGATTAGTTTAAGAATTTTAATGCAAAAGAGCAAGATTGACATTAAGTGATGGAATGTGGAGAAGCCTAACAAATGGCTAGGGGATAGCAATTTGTTAGTTATCCACACTTTTCGTTCTTGGTTTTTGTGCGACGTTTAATATAATTTATTTATGGACACAGTATTACCAGGAAATTATGTTGCTGGATTTGTAGACGGTGAAGGTTGTTTTTCTTTGAAATTTAGAAAAGACATAAAACATAACTCTGGAAACAAAAAAATTAGAGAATATTTTTATTGGGGAGTAGAATTTGCAATTGTTCTTAGGACCGATGATTTATATATTTTGGAATTAATAAAAAATACTCTAAATTGCGGGAGAATTAACAATTCGACGGATAAAGATCAGGTAAGATTTTCTGTTCAAAATAGTAAGGATCTTATGGAAAAGATAATCCCATTTTTCAAAAAATATCCACTACGGGCTAAAAAGTCTCATGATTTTCAATTATGGGTAAGAGCGGTAGAAATTATCGATGGATATAGAGATGGACATGTAAATATTAAAAAGGGTTATCGTGGATTTACAAAAAAGAACATTAAGAAAGAAGATATTAAAGAGCTTTTTAGATTGAGAAGTGCAATGTTAGAATTTAAATCTAAAAGAGAGAAGAGCTTTAGATGGGAAGCTACAGCAGTTTGACAGTAGTACGCATAATATAGGTTATGCGACCCATATTATTGCAGAATAAAGCCTTTATCTTAATATGCTCAAAATAGCCTTTAATGCTCCTACTGCTATTTCCAGTACTACCAATAGTATCTGTCCTGCTAGAATAAATGCAGACTTCACTATTCCAAGGATGCGCCAGTCCCAAAGACTATCAAATGTATCTCTAACGTCTATTCGTTTGTCTTGAGTCAAATCCAGGGCTTGTTTAGAGGCAGTGGCATTAAACAGGTCTCCAAGTCCATCTATACCCAATTTCAGGCCCAAGGCCTTCCAGATGCTATCAAGAGGTGCTGTGATATTATCCAGTGAGCTTAAAGGATCTAGCTTGGATAAATTTGACGGATTTATCTTGGGCAAACTTTTATCAATTTTTGTAATTTGAGCAAATTGATAATTTTCCGGTAAATTCTTAATCCCATTATAAATGTAACTCACAGGAGAAAATCCGGAAAAAAATACGAATGATAATATTGTTACAAATAATGAGATCATGAAATTTTGCGTTAATTTAGATTTTCTAACACTCCCCCGTTGTTTATTTAAAATTGTCGCACAATATTATTCATTTACGTCAAGGCTGACTAGTCTAATCCCCTATTGCAGGTAATTCAGTGGATTTATAGAGCCTTCAAAATAGTTAAAATATAATTGTCCGTTACTTTCCTTAACATATGTAAAAAATTCTTTATACAGGCTTAGATGAAGGTGCGAACCTGTAACATGGCCAGTTTTACCTTCATAACCAATTATTTGACCCGATTTAACCTGGGTCCCAACCCTCAAAAATTCAAAAGCACTCATATGAGAATAGAGGCTGACCAGATTATAGGGAGGATGTTTTATGGCAACCCAATTTCCCCATCCGTCATTTTTGCCATTGGCTATAATTTCACCGTCTCCGATGGCTTTAATTGGACTTCCATATCCGGAAGCCATATCAATGCCATTATGCGGAGCACCACCATACGGACCTCTGGCACGATTGCATCTTGCATAAGTCGTACAGCCAAAACCCTGTGTAATTCGATAATCATCCTCTGGCCATATGAATAGTTTAGTACCTTTAGGCGGCAGATTCTCGGCTGTAACATGAAGTATATAAAGCCCTCCCTGAATAATTTTAGTTTCCAGTTCCTTTAATTCTGTAAAGAATAATGTCTGTCTATGTTCAACATCAGCTAACATTTTTTGATACTGTGCTTCCTGACCTTTCGTTTGTGTTAAAAGCGTACTCTTTCCGGTTTTTGTTTGGGATAAAGAGTTATTCTGTTGCCCTTGCTGCTCCTTAAGATTTTCTAACTCGGATTTTTTGTTCTCAAGCTCATCCTTATTATTTTCAAGCGTATTCTTTTCTGTCTTCATTTCTGATATTAAATCGAACAAAGCCGTATTTATACTTGCTGAATATTGAGTCTGTCTAAAAAAATCGGAGATATTGGCATTTTTGAGTAGGATGGTTATAAGATTTTCGCTGTCTTTTTTATATACAGCCAATAATAATTCAGCTATCGTATCTTTTTTGTAATCGATATTCTTCTGAGTATCAAAGATCTTGCCACCTATATCTGTTATCTCAATCTCCGTCTTGTTTATATTCTTCGAGGTGATACTCATCTGAGCTTGGATCTTTTTTATCTGGTTATTAAGAATGCTTATTTCTCCCTGCAGAGATTTAGCCTTGGCCTGCTCGCTGGCAATATTTCCTCGATATAGCTGAGCCTCTTTTTCAAGCTGTTCAATCTGCTGGCGAAGTTGTTCAATGCGCTCGGAGTCGGTTTGAGCGAGAACGAAATGAGTAGCTAGTAAAAAGTAGCTAGTAAAAAGTAGCATAGTGATAAGAATTTTATGATTCCAGTTTTTCGATGGCATCGTTTACTCTCATTAAAACTAAATCTCCACATGAGTCATTAATAAGAAGTGATACATCTTCAAGAATCCTAGCTATACTAACAGGGTCTGGAGATTTCTCTTTTCCTGTTAAGGAAACCCTAAATGGCCAATAAACCACTCCCCTGCCCCCATTCTTTTTAGATAATTCTTCTAAAATATCTTTTAGGCTTTCTACACCTCTTGTCTCAAGCTCCCACTTAATGGATTTTAAGATCTCTTTTATTTTTTCAAAATCTTCCCCCAATAATTCCTTAGGGTACTTTAATTTTTCTCTATAGTCCGGTTTTTTAACAAAAAGGTAATTAAATTCTTGAATGTCAGTCAATTTCTCTAACCTTTCAGTTATTAACTCTAGAGTGCTGTTCGGGAAAATCTCCATATTATAATCTGGCATTATGCTTAAGTCCGATATTTTTCTTTTAAACTCTTCTGGTGATAATTTTTTTATATATTGGGAGTTTATCCAATTTAATTTTTTAATATCAAAAACAGCTCCCGATTTATGAACCTTGCTTAATTCAAATTCTTCAAGCATCTCTTCTTTAGAAATTATTTCCTTAGTAAAAGTATAACTCATAGAACCAAGAAAATTTATGAGCGCTTCGGGTAGATAGTCTTTTTTATAAGCGATTGCCGATGTATCCCCATGACGTTTAGAGAGCTTGGATCTGTCGGGAGCCAGAATAAGTGGCAAATGAGCAAATACCGGAACCTTAAAACCAAGCGCCTCATATATCAAAATATGCTTGGGTGTATTTGAAAGATGGTCTTCTCCTCGTAATATGTGGGTAATCTCCATATCAGCATCATCAACTACCACAACAAAATGATACAACGGGTCATCAACCGCTCTTGCAATTGAAAAATCACCCAGCAGAGACGCCGTAAATTCAACTTTACCTCTAATCTCATCTGTGAATATTATTTTTCTGTCCGAGTTTTCATTAACGGCTAAACGTATTATTCCGCCTGCCTCTTTTCCTTTAGGATTATTCTTGTAACTGCAAATGTGCCTGGGAGCCTGCTTCTCTTTTTCTTGAGAATTACGTTCATTCTCAAGTTCTTCTTTAGCGTGATGACAATAGAAAGCTTTACCTTCAGATAATAATTTTTCCAGCACCTCCCGATGACGTTTTAGGTTTTGACTTTGTATAACCGGTTCACCGTCCCAATTTATACCTAGCCAATTTAGGGCATCGAATATTGACTGCCCGTACTCTTCAGTTGAGCGTTCACGGTCGGTATCTTCAATTCGCAGATAAAACTCGCCCCCATTTTTTCGGGCAAATATCCAGTTATATAAAGCTGATTGAGCTGTTCCTATATGCAAAAAACCGGTTGGCGATGGGGCAACTCGAACTTTTATCATAATTTTATTTTACAATAATGTGAACGAGTTAACAATAACAGCCTCCAAGCTAATTGACAAAATATCTACATGGCTATAAAATATACTTTATTAAATCTAATCTTTAACATTTAAAGAAGGGGCAGATGAGATGCGTCTATCTAGAATCTGGGCACTGGAATTTAGTTTCGCTATTTCGATGTTAATATCAACTGCTTGCGCTACTGTTAGTTATCGTGTTGAGGCTAAGGATTATGACGTGATGCCAATCGTAGCGCAAATTTCAAAGAAGATAATGAATAGTCATCATTTTACTAAGAGAGGCATTAAAATCTATATTAGCAGTGATTCTTATGCAAACAGATACCTAGCCTATACTAACGGCAAGAATAGTGTTTTTTTGAGTCCTCGCTTACTATTGAGTTACGAGAACCAATATCTTGATGTTATTATAGCCCATGAGCTGGGTCATATTCAGTATGAGACCGCAGATCAAAACCTTGCCAACCTTTTTGCGGCTAGAGTAGTCAGTAAATCCAAAGTTATGGAATGGCTTCGATACATAAAAGTGAACCATCTTGCTAATTCTAGAGATGAAGAGATAGATGCCATGATTGAATATTTAGAAAACCAGTTATTATTAAAATAAAATCTCAGAACCAAGCATGCTTCACGAGCATGCTTTTAGTTTCTACTTCGTGCAATTCCCCGCTAGAGTATACCCCCTGCTCTCCGCTTCTTTATCGGAAGCAAACCAAACCTTATTTTCTTCTTTGATTCTATTGGCCCCGCTACACCATGTATAGTGGTACTTGTCTGAATTTTTTGATGCGACGACCCGGGTATCCAGTTTTTTTGTTGGAGTCCTTAGTGAAGTAGTCCCCTGACCCTGGTCAGCTATCTCGGATGATTTTATGGCCGAATAGATGTTAGCCCCATTCTTTATCTTTATAGGCCTCTTCTCATTAGCATTAATGCGACCTAGGTTATAACCGGTAAATGCAATTAGTAGCATACAGGCCGTTAAGAAGACTTGATACTGGTAGCACTTGATTAGATTGGCAATCTTTGATATCATATTAAAACATATTACAGTAATGATTATTCCGGTCAATCCACTGAATCTACTGACTTAAAGTCGGTAGTGGAAGAATGGATGCCCAACCTATATGGCACATACAAAAGCTATAGGCAGTACACAATTAGGACGAGATTCACAGCCAAAATATCTAGGAGTTAAGCTCCACGATGGCGAAAATGCCAAAATTGGCAGTATTATCATCCGTCAGAGAGGCTCCAAGTTTATTCCCGGTAGGGGTGTTCGAATCGGTTCTGATGATACAATTTATTCTGTTATCGTTGGAAAAGTTAGGTTCACTACCGTTAAAAAGAAAAAATACGACGGTTCAAAAAGATTGGTTAAGGTAGTGAATGTCCTAGCTAATTTATAATTCTTACAGTATTATAAATGCCCCGTAATTACGGGGCATTTATTCAATATAGACTACTCCGGTTTTACGACAACTTTAACTTCTACTTTTACATCGTTTGCCAGCTCTACTTCTATTATATGTTCGCCTTCTTGCTTGATATGTTCTCCATGCTCCTTAAAATCAATCATATTAGACTTTATTTTACCTCCTAGTGCTTCAGAAAGTTTTACAGCAACTTCATCTTTAGTTAATGATGCGAACAATGTACCCGTTTTACTGGATTTCTTAATAAACTCAACTACTAAATCTTTTGCCTTAATTGCAAATTCTTTGGCCTTCTCTTTAGCAATATTCTCTTCAGCTTCAGATTTTTTTCTAAGTAATTCAGCTTCTTGCGAATTGTGCTCAGTAGCCAGTTTTGCCAGCTTTTGAGGAAGCAAAAAATTCTTTCCATATCCATCGGACACATCTTTTATATCCCCCATTCTCCCTACGCCTTTTATATTTTGTAATAAGATAACGCGCATAAATAATTTTGAATTTCTAATTATTCTAATTTCTAATTGACCTAAGAATAACAAGAACGATTCCCTATTTTTTAGATTAATTAGGGTAATTAAAGCACTTAGATTAATTTATTTCAATAGTCCCAATGCTTTATCCAGTTGAGGATCCTTTCCGGGAGTACCGAACTCAAGGGTTCCCTCCTTCGCATCAGTAGGCAGTTTTACCTCATAGTTAGGTTCTATGCCCAAATCTGTTATTGAACGGCCATTTGGAGTAAGCCATTTTGCGATTGTAACCTTAAGAGATGACCCATTCTCAAAGTTTTCAAGTTCCTGCACGGAACCTTTTCCGAAACTCTTTTCTCCAACCATAGGAGTCCCTTTATTATCATGAAGGGCACCAGATAAAATTTCCGACGCAGATGCAGAGCCACCGTTTATTAGAATAACAGTCGGATATATTTTTAGTGCACCATTTCCTTTACTCTTGAAAACTTCACGGCTCCCATCCTTAAATTCTTCCATTGTAACTACCTGATCTTTATCCAAGAACCATCCGGCAAGATTAATCGCAGATTCTAATAGACCCCCTGGATTATTACGGAGATCAATTATCAATTTCTTAGCATCGGATTTTAGTATTTCCTGAGATGCGGTTTCAAATTCTGAATCCACGTTCTGATTAAATGCAAATATCTGCATGTAAGCGACGTTACCGTCAAGCATCTTCCAGTCAATCGCAGGTATTTTTATTGTTTCCCGTACAAGTTCAAAATCCTTTGTTTTACTGTCACCTTCCTGTAGGGCAGTAAGTACTACTTTAGTACCTATATTCCCGCGAATAAGATTTACCGTTTCTTCCACCGATAAATCAGCTATTGATTTGTTATCCACCTTAAGTATCTTATCCCCTGCCTTCATTCCTGCCTTGTATGCCGGGGAACCTTTAATAGGGGCAATAACCGTTACCACTCCGCTCCTCATTCCGATTTCAATTCCCACACCGCCAAAAGAACCCGCTATTTCTTCTTGAAATTTCTTGCTTATTACCGGTTCAAAAAAAACAGTATACGGATCGCCGACACTATTAACCATTCCTCGAATCGCCCCGTAAAGCATCTCCTGGGTCTTAAGTTTATCTGGATTTACATACTTTTTATGCAAAGCATTCCACACCTCCCAGAATAATCCAAAATCTACGGTATCAGGTTGACCAGCATTTTGATTGATAAGTTTATTAATTATCGGAATGGGCGTGCTGATATTTAATTCAGAACCTGAGAACCAAAATCCACCACCGAAGCCGGCAATAAATGAAAATAAAATAGCGGCTATTAAAACCTTTCTACCCGTCGAGCTCATCATAAAATTGAATAATAAAAATCAGGTAATTCCGTATTTTCGAAAATACTTAACTGCATCGGCAATATGCCAACGCGTTTCTTTTCTAAAAAATATATCTAATAACGCCCACCTTCCCTTGGAACCCCTCTTATGATAATGGAACATCTCTGACTCGGGATAATAAACGACTCTGTATCCATTTTCCCAAAATCGCTTTGCCCAGTCAACATCAGTCATATATAAAAATAGATTCTCATCCATTAATCCGACTTTATTAACGGCATCTTTTTTTGTTAATAGAGCAGAACCCATCAGCCAATCAACATTTGACGGTTTACTAAGATTAATATCTTTCATTAAGAAATAATTGATTATATTCTTACCGATAGGTAGCTTTCCTAAAATTGTTCTTCTGGCAATTATCGTCCATAGGGTATAGAATCTGAAACATGAATCTTGAGCGGTACCGTCAAAATTTAACAGACGTGGCCCCATAAGTCCGATGTCCGAATTGTTTTCCATGTAGGAAAACAATTTTTCAATAGCCCCATTTTTCGGAACAATATCTGGATTAAGTATAAAAAAATAATTACCTTTGCCAGCTCTGATCCCCTCATTTACACCCTTTGTATAACCAATGTTTCGCTTAAAAGGAACTATCCTTACACCATTAAATTCGCCTATCACATTTCTTGTTTCAACAGAACTTTCAGAATCAACGACTAGAAGTTCATATTTAAAGTTCGATGATATACTCGAGATAATAGACCTCAGACAAAGTCGAAGAAGTGGAGGATTCTTGAAATTAATAATGACGACGGATAGCATATTTATTTTAGTACATCCTGAAATAATTGTTTCATACCCAGAAAATTGTCCCCTTTCGGCAAAAGAACATATATACCGCTGAGATGTGTTTCATACAAGAGATTTTCCGTTGTTATTACATATCTTTTAATACTTGTGGCACTGTTATTGAACTGGTTTGAAAGATTCATAATGCTCCCTACATCCCAAACATTAAGATCTGTATCTATATTGTTCCTTATTGAATTAAGAATAGACAATGATTCAATGGGATCAGAAAAAATACTTAAGCTCATAACTTTATCCTTAAGTGCCATTATTACTCTTTGCTGACGCAACGCACGGTCAAAATCACTTGAAGAAAATCTGGAGCGGACATAATAAAGGGCAGTCTGGCCATCCAGATGATTTTCTCCTACGGGTAGTGAGAACTCGTATCCCCACTGCGTTTTTTCCTCAAACGGTTTATCCAGATTAATATCTATGCCTCCAAGGTCATCAATAATTTTTTTAAAAGATGAAAAATCAATCACCACCGCACTGTCTATATACACCCCGGTAATACGTGAAAATAATTTTTTAGTATAATCAAGTCCTTTTTTATTTAGCAGCCCCGTCTCGTATATGGCATTAATTTTATCCATTTTATTGTCGTTGATCCTGACGTATAAATCGCGCGGAATAGAAACCATTGAAACCTTACCGGTTTTTTTATCAAGACTAACCAGCATTATCGTATCAGTAAGCAGACGACCGGTTTCTTCATTTTTCTCACCGTCATCACCACGCATACCTAGAACTAAAAGATCCCATCGTTTATCTTCGGCTTTAGGCAAGGAATAGTCAGGGTCATTCTCTAAGGTAATTTTTTTGTCCGTGCTAACTGTAAATAAGTTAGCAACCTTACTCCATAGATCACCCTCATTATTTGCAATATTAATTTCATTCGTTCCAAGACTCGACTTAGACACTCCGTAAATTACTATAACTGCCAATAATACAAAAGACATAACGCTTAAATAGCGTTTTTTGGGTGTTTTTGACATTTCATTATAATTTGACTGTTGGTACAATTCTAATTCAAGTACTGAAAGTCAAAGGTCTAAAACCAGAATAATTCTTGCTTTAGACATTGAGTTACTTAAACCACTTCTTAATTTCTTTAGCTGGAACCGTCGCTCTTTTCATGATTTCGCGCCTTTTTTTTATCATATTAGGCAGTAATATTAAAAAAGCCGGTAATTCTGCAAATACCTTAGGCTCAAAAAGCAATGTATATCCGAACACGGCCAGTTCCCTCGAAAGTATGGCCGGCAAATCTTTTACGATGTTTATTATATAATCATTCTTAATAATTGTAAACCGGGTATTTTTCCAGTCTAGGCGGCGTTTCTTTAAAGGTATCTGGTTTCTAATCGGAATACGTAGGATATAGTCGAACCAGTTTTTTTTCAATGTTTTTGTCGTCTGCCTGTCATGCCATGCTATAACAGACGGAGAAAATACCTGCTTCCAGCCAAGCAGGGTCATTCTCCAGGCAAAATCAAGGTCATCACCATACCAAAAATATTCATGGTCAATAAAGTCTTCATTAATCTTGATATCGTTGATAGCTTCTCTTCTTAAGAATGGAGCCGCTCCTTCTACCGCAAAAATTTCCTTTTGTTCACTAAACTGTCCTTTGTCGACTTCGCCATGGCCGATATTTGTCACTCTACGGGATTTAAAAATGTTAAAACCGCAAGTATCAATAATTCCTCCAGTTTTAAATTTATAATTTTCAATTTCCAAATCACGGATATCATATTTATAGATTTTTGCCTCTAGGGCGCCGATTTTATCATTTTTTTCCATTATCTCGACCGCATTCTTTATAAAATCTTTATCTAAAATAACATCAACGCACAAACTCAATACATATTTACCATTTGTATATTTGAGTAATTCTTCCTGACCGGGCCACATACCCAGATTTTTGCCACTTTCAATAAAATTGAAAGTGGCAAAATTGGAATTTTCAATTTTTAATTTATAATTTTTAATTATTATTTTCGTCTCATCGAAGGAACCGTTATCTAGAATATTGAGTTCAATCAGCTCGCGCGGATATGATTGCGCTAAAACAGCACCTAGGCAATGCTTAATATATCTTTCACCGTTCGAAACAACAAGATTTATTGTAACCGTAGTACTTGACATAAGTTAAATATAATATAACATATTTATAGTACTGGTAAAAGGAGGCTGAGATGCTCTATCAACGAATTGCGTGTACGAACTATATCAGAGCTCAATTCGGTGAAGAAATGGTAGCGATTTGCGAAATGATGAGTATTAATCCTGATCAGGGATTCAGAGACACAGAGATCATCAATTTACTCGTTCAACAACCATACAATATGTATAGGTTCATGGCTCTTTTACTGGTTGCAAAAGCCATAAAAGCAAAACTTTTAAAAAGGAAGGGTGGTACCTCAGAATTCGTACTTTCCCCTAATGTGCTATCTGACGTTGAAGTTGTCTAAACTTCCCGATAAACTCGGGATTTTTTTATACTTAAAATAATTGCAACAGTTGTAATAAACATCAGAAAAGTCCTTTCATCAAGAATAGCTACATCAGTAAGTGAATATACTAAGACCCACGGAAGAAATAATAAAGTTGCACCAAAATAAGTAATTAATAATGGGTCTTTTTCGGAAATGTAATTATCGTAAGATTTTTTGAATATCAACCATAAGAAATAAACGGCAATAATAAGTGCGGGAATCCCCATCTCTGCGGCAATATTCATATATAAATTATGAGCAGATGAACCGGCTCTGGCCAGAAATATTCTCTGCTTAAGTACCACCGGGAAATTTCCTATCCCAACTCCCAGTACAGGCCGCTCTCTTATTGACTCAAGGCTAGCCTTCCATATCTCTATGCGTTGGTTGTTCGATGTTTCCCCGAAATCAACTATCGACTTTATTCTCTCCCCGAATAATCCCCAATCCCCTTTTGAAAGTAAAAATTGGGGCGATACGAATATCGGATAAGCTACGGCAAATAACAGAAAGAAGACGGCCATATAAAGGCCCAGATATTTAAACAGGTTTTTATGAAACTGCCCAATATTATTTCTGCGCATCCAATAGATTACTGTCAAAATTACGATAACGACACCTGCACTAGCTGCCCATATTCCGCGTGTTCCGCTTAAGATTGCAATTAAAAATATTATTGGTACCCAGACAATATGCATACTGACACGGGTTGTTACTAATTTTTTAAGAGAATTATATTTTTCAGGATCGCTGGTTAGCTTTAATATCGAGACTGCAAAAATAGATGGAAGTCCAAGTAATATAAACTGCGGAAATGAATGTGAGTCGGGAAATAAAGAAAAAACCCGAAGAGATAACTGCTCGCCATAATATGCAAACCATGTATTACCTAAACGCACCGCAATCTCCGACCAAAGAACCCCAAATTGCCGCATCTGAATCCCCTCTCCCCATATTCTCATGAATTGATAAATGTCCATGAAATAAGTTGAAACTAACTGTATAAATCCGACAACTGTAACAATAATAGTGGGAATGGCCATATTCTTTATTACCCTTTTTATAAAACCTGCATTATCTCTCGCCAGCTCATACACAACTATGCCAACCAGACTAAAATTTACAAAGAAAATTATTCTTTTTATTGCTTCGCCTTTATCTGGTGCCGGAATAACGGATAAAGCGGCAAAAACGAGAAGGGCTAATAATAATTTCGAGTGTTTTGAAAATTGATTAATTTTCAGGAAATATTTTAAACCGGTTATATGTGCTAATTTTAGAAAAAGTATTATAGATAATATCCGCCAAACATTAAGATTGTCATAGGTAGCTGTTATAGGAATTGCAATAAAAAATGGTATTGAGCGGATAAAGAATAATGTCGCATTTTCAATCGAAGTAAATACAAAATATAGGACTAATCCTAATGCTAAGAATATTGATATTTCTCGAGGTAAGATACCGGTAATAATAAGACTAAACAGACCGAGCTGGATAATAAATAACAAGTCTAGTGGCTTAATTTTATTGATTGACTTATTCATTAATCTATGATATACTTATTTAATCAGTTAACACGATGGAGGCTGCAGATGAGGTACACAGTGAGAGTCAACCGCTTGTTTAACTCCAACGATCCTCGATCGAAGTCCCTAGTCTGGGACCATCCGGTCGCACCCCGCGATGTCATCGAGGCCGAAGAAAAAGAGTTCAAGCATTTCGACCTTTCTTCCGGTGAATTAGTCCTCGCCAGCGGTGGAACGGGCCTCGGCGAGATCGTTCTATCTTTCGCTCGAAAGAGGTAACCCCCTCTTACCGTCTCCGCTTTAGAGCCCATGCAAGCATGGGCTCACGTTTTTATTCAAACTCACTAAATACATTCTCCATAAAACTTTTCCAATTATATTTTTTAACAAATTCCAGGCCATTTTTTCTTATGTTCATTACTTTTTGCTCATTACTTAACGCTTGTTTTATAGAATCTGCGACATCTTCCACGCTCTCGCTTTTTGCATAAAACGCATATTCCCCGAAAAGCTCATGACCTAATTCATTATCCATCACAATCGGCGGAACTCCAAATGATAAAGCCTCCATCGGGGGCAACCCGAACGCTTCCCTATCGGAAACATATATTAATGCCCTGGCTTCAGCATATAACTTATCAATATCTTCGCGTTTCTCCAAATAATCATGGCGTATAATCCTTTCACTGCCGAGTTCCTGATTTGTGTTTTTAACCAGGTCATCAATGATTGGAACGGGATATTTATCTTTACCAACTATAATCAATCTTAAATCTAACATTCTAACATTCTGCAGAATGTTAGAATGTTCTGTAATAAGTTTTTTGAAGGCAAGAATAGTTTCTCTGGCATGCCTGCGGGGAAACATCTGCCCAACATATAAAAGATAGTTTCCAGTTTCCAGTTTATAGTTCATGGTTTTATGAGAATCTACCCCAAGATAGGAAGTAAATATTTTATCCGATTCAATTCTATAGAGCTTGGCTATCTCTTTTTTTGATGTTTCTGAAATTGCCAGTATCTTTTTTGCTTTAATCGCCGCCCAATTAGTGAACAGTGCATAGGCTAGTCTGTATCGGAATGGCAGATTACCGTGCTTATATTCGTAATAAACGTCACTGGTAAGCAATACAATTGACCTGCCTAAATATAGGGGCGGAAGCATGTAAGCAGGAAAAAACATCCAATCAAGCCCATCCATCATTGCTCGTAACGGCATTAAAATATGATAGAAAACGTTAAAAGATGGAAAGCCTAAAACCCGAATTTTGAATTTTGAATTTTGAATTTTGAAAATATCATCGTCGGGAATCCTTTTTTTAAAATAAAGATACAACTCAAACTTTTTCTGCCATTCCGGATTTTTGACATATTCGCTCAGTAAATTAAAAGTCAGCTGGCCGACACCCCAGCGTGATTTCGGATCTTCTATATTTTCGCATTCAATACCTATCCTGAGCACTAATTTTCAATTTTTAATTCTCAATTTTCATTGAATTTTCAATGAATCAATTCTTAAATTTAAGATTGAAACATTAAATCATTGACTGAAAATTTTAAATTGTAAATTATTTTATTTTACCCATTCTGCTAAACCAGAAATCTAAAACACCAATCATAATTTGTCTTGATTCTTCTTGGTGTATTAAAAATAGAATTTTTAAAAATTGTTTACCAATAATCCAAAAACTCCACGGCCAGACTAAAAGCTTAATATACCATGGGCCGTTGTGCCAATTAAAATACAGAGCATTTCTGTAGTGATATCTCAACAACAATGGATTACCTAATTTTTTCGTTGTTGAAGAAACTTGATGATGAACCGTGATATCATCCGTAAAGGATAACGGAAAACCGGCCCTAAGCACTCTTAGCGAAAAATCCGCATCCTCAAAATACAAAAAATATCTTTCATCCAATAATCCGACTTTTTTAAATACATCTTTATGAATGGCCATCGCTCCTCCAATTATATATTTATCCTTCTCGGATTCGGCCCTACTCCTGTCATGAATATGATAACCTTGAGGTTTCAGCCAAAGAACCTTACCACAATAAGCCATATGCTCCTCTTCGTCTAAGGATACCCCAAGAATGCCCGTTTTAGAGCTCAAAATGACCTTTAGTCGCTCAACAAAGTCCTTATCCACTGAAGTATCGTTATTGAGCAAAAGTACCCAATCTGCCCCATTATTAAGCGCCTGCCGGATACCCACATTATTTCCTCCCGAGAATCCTAGATTTTGCTCGTTTCTGATTAACATGGGCACCTTGCTTTGCAAGGTGCCCATGTTAATTGCTTGCCGTAAATTATCAAAATCAGACTTTTCTGAAGCATTATCTATGATAATTACATCCAAATCTTTGTCCGATTGTTCATCTAAAGACTTAAGCAGTCTAATTGTACTTTCTGACCCGTTATAATTAATAGTAATAATAGCTAACCGCATTACTTAATTCTATTAAAAAAACAAATCCCCGTAAATCCTAAAGAATTAGGGGGACCAGATATTTTTTATTTTATATAATTTTTTTTTCAACAAGCACAGATCTTAGCTCATCTTTAGCTTCAAGAGATAACTCATATCTCACTCTCGTCGTAGGTTTATTTATCTTAATAAAGCGGGTTAAATCTATAGGCGTACCTATTACCACTGTATCGCAATCTGTTCTGTTGATAGTTTCTTCAAGATCTCTCATCTGGTCAGGACCATAACCCATGGCCGGGAGCAGAGTTCCTATTCCCGGATAATGACAGAAGGTATCTTTTATTGTACCGACAGCAAACGGCCGGGGATTAACAAATTCGGCTGCTCCGTTTCTTAGAGCAGCAATAATGCCCGCACCCAGCTTCATCTCGCCATGAGTAAGCGTCGGACCGTCCTCAATAACAAGGACTCTTTTCCCTTTTATCAATTCGGGTCTGTCAACTTGTAATACGGATTTAGCTTTAATTATTTTGGCATTCGGATTATATTTACCAGCATTATTCACAATAATCTGGACACGTTCGGGTGAAGCTGAATCCACTTTATTTATAACAATTACGTCAGCCGTTCTGAAGTTGACTTCACCGGGATAATAACCGATTTCATGACCGGGACGGTGAGGATCGGTAACAGTTATCGTTAAGTCCGGCTGGTAAAACGACGTATCGTTATTTCCGCCGTCCCAAACTATTACATCCGACTCGTTCTCAGCCAGTCTCAATATCGCCTCGTAATCAACTCCGGCGTAAACCACACTGCCCATAGTAATATGGGGCTCATATTCCTCCATCTCTTCGATAGTACAATCATTTCTGGCTAAATCTTCAATCGACGAGTAGCGTTGGACTTTTTGTTTTGCCAAATCGCCGTATGGCATAGGGTGACGGACTGAAGCGACTTTTTTCCCGGCTTCTCTCAATATCTCCACTACTCGTCTCGATGTCTGACTTTTGCCACATCCTGTTCTGACCGCAACAACGGCTATTACCGGTTTTATGCTCCGAAGTGCTGTTGCATCGGATCCTAACATAGAAAAGCTCGCTCCCACAGAAAGAACCCTTGAAGCCAGATGCATAACCGTATTATAGGGAATATCGCTATAAGATAATACACACTCATTAATCCCCTCGTCTCTTATGAGGGTTTCAAGATGCGTCTCATCTTTTATGGGAATACCGCCTTCATAGAACCTACCGGCCAAAGAAGCTGGATATCTCCTATCTGCTATACCCGGTATTTGAGTAGCAGTAAATGCAACTATTTCAATATTAGGATTGTCCCTAAATACTACATTAAAATTATGAAAATCTCTTCCAGCCGCTCCGAGTATTACAACTCTATGCCTGTACATGTTAAAGTACTCCTTCCGGACAGTTTGAAATCAGCTTACTGAATTATTTATAATTTATCAACTCCATAATCTTATCTCTAAAATTAGTTCCTAAAAAAGCTTGAGAATGTAATTTTATTTTGTCTGAGTTATAATTTGGATAATTTTCCTCTAATCTTCGAATGCCATCAGCCAATCCCTCAGCTATGGGATCATCAAAAAATTCTCCCGTCACTCCTTCCATTATCGTCTCTATTGCTCCGCCTTTTCGCAGTGCTAAAACAGGTTTGCCAAAAGACATCGCCTCTATTGGAGTAATACCAAAATCTTCCTCTTGAGGCAGAATAAATGCCCTACAATTTAAGTAATAATAAGGTAATTGTTCGTCCGCAATAAAACCCAGCATTGTGATTCTATTATTTTCAATTTTTTGCCTCAGTCTTTTTTGTTCGGGACCGGTACCAATTATAACCAACGGTAAATTTAATTTATTAAATGCCTCAATCGCAACATCAATATTCTTATGCAAATACAATCGGGATACAATGAGATAGTAATTATCAAAATTTTCAATTTTTAATTTAGAATTTTGAATTTGTTTAGGATTTAAGATTTCGGATTTAGAGTTTATATCACAAGGTGGATAAATAATCTTTGCATTTCTTCGATAATATTTCCAAATTCTTTGCTGAACATGCTTCGATATTGCAACAAACTCATCAACCCTATCTGATGCCTGCCGATCCCATAACCGTAGGAAATGTTTTCCTACGTAATTTCCAATCTCGAATTTCCCTGCCTTGCCGGCAGACAGGCAATTTCCAATTTTTTGAGCATTTAAATCCCATAACTGGCGGGTAGGACTGTAGCAGTAGCAAATATGCCTAGTCCTCGGTTTTAAAACTAAACCTTTAGAAAATATGGCAGAAGAAGAAATTACTAAATCAAAATCAGACAAATCAAAAGATTCAATGGCTGTAGGCATAAGAAAGAATAAATATTTATGCCTTTTTGTTATCAAAGGTATCCTCTGTAAGAAACTTGATCTTATCTCTGCATCAGGAAAATATTTAGAAGTGAATACCTTATCATGAAAAAGAGTATATATTGGCGCCTCAGGGAACATTTTATGCAACTCTAAAAGCACGCGCTCCGCACCGCTTAGACTAACTAGCCAATCATGGACAATAGCTGTTCTCATCTTAATACCCTATCTTTTCGCCACCACATTCCTCTTATACGCTTCAAGATTTTCAAGAACAATTCCTGTTCCGCGGGCGACACAAAAGAGAGGATCATCGGCAACATTTGCAGGAACGCCGGTAACACGAGTTATGAGGATTGAAATATTTTTTAATAGCGCCCCGCCACCCGAAATCGTAATCCCCCTATCCATAATATCAGCACAAAGCTCAGGCGGAGTAACCTCAAGAACATTTTTAATAATCTGGACTATTTCTCTTAAATGTTCTGAGATCGCATCCGTTATATCATTCGAGCTTATTTCGATTGTCTTAGGATATCCGGTAGCAAGATCCCGACCTTTTATGCTGATTTTTTCCTGTTCAGGCTGTCTGATAGCACTTCCGATGGATATCTTTATCAGTTCGGCTGTCCTCTCACCTATTGCAAGACCATGATTCTTCTTTACGAATTCTACGATAGCTTGATCAAATTTATTTCCGCCTATCCTCACGGAAGACCAACTCACAATACCCCCTAAAGATATGACTGCCAATTCAGTAGTTCCACCGCCTATATTTAGAATCATATTTCCGGAAGGATTATTTATTGGAATTTTTGCCCCTATCGCCGCCAGCACCGGCTCCTTAACTAAATACACAGCTTTAGCCCCTGCATTCAGTGTCGCTTCAATAACCGCTCTTTTTTCGGTTGAAGTAATACCTGCGGGAACAGAGATTAATACCTCGGGTTTAACAAAGCTCATAATTCCTCCGGCCTTTTTAATAAAATATTTCAGCATTGCTCCGGTAACACGGTAATCTGCAATTGCTCCATCAACAAGCGGGCGATGTACAATAATACTATCTGGTGTTCTTCCTATCATTTCTTTGGCAAGATTGCCTACGGCAAGAAGTTTATTATCCAAAACTGAAATTGCCACCACCGAGGGTTCATTTATAACGATTCCTTTCTTAGGAATAAATACTATAGTATTAGTTGTACCCAAATCGATACCAATCTTAGACAAAATAATTTTTAATTATCAATTATTAATTTTCATTGAATTTTTAATGAATCAATTCTTAAATTTAAAAATTAAATCATTAAATTATTGATTGAAAATTGTAAATTGAAAATTTTAAATTCTTTTTATATCTGCTCCTATTTTCTGCAACCTTTCCTCGATTTTTTCATATCCCCTATCTATCTGATAGATATTATTAATTATAGATTCACCCTTTGCGCAGAGTGCAGCAATTATATATGCCATCCCTGCCCTCAGATCAGGACTTTCAACTTCTCTGCTTCTTAATTTTGCAGGTCCATTTATTTGTATTCTGTGAGGATCAAGATTTAAAACATTTGCTCCCATTCTTTTAAGTTCATCTGTCCAATTTAATCTCCCTTCATAGATTGTTTCGTGAACCATCGCCAAACCCTCTGCTTGAGTTAATAGCACAGAGAACGGTGCCTGTAAATCAGTCGGAAATCCTGGATACTCCCTCGTCTTAATAGAAACAGAGACTATTTTTTTTGGAGGCAAAATTTTAACCCATCCTTTCCCATATTCTAATTTAATCCCCATCTTTTCAAATATTACCCATAAACATTCCAGATGCCCAGGATTACATTTTGTAATTTTTAGAATACTTGTGGTTGAAGCGGCCATAATCGCAAAACTCCCCGTTTCTATTCTATCAGGGATAATAGTATAGGTTCCGCCTTTTAAAGTCTTAACGCCTTTAATTTTTATTATATGAGTCCCGGCACCGCTAATTTTTGCACCGCAACTATTCAAAAATTCAATAAGACTTTCAACCTCCGGCTCACAGGCACAATTTTTAAGAATTGTTTCCCCCTCAGCTAAAGATGCGGCCATAACTAAAGACTCCGTTCCGGTGACACTAATATTTGGAAAAATAAACTTTGCACCTTTCAATTTATTTGATACGGATATCTCGTACAGATCTTCTTTCTGAGATATAATAGCACCTAGTTTTTTGTATCCATCGATAAATACATCAATAGGTCTTTCTCCGATGATACATCCTCCGGGATGAGGGAACTTAACTTTACCTAAACGAGCCAGAAGCGGTGCCGTCAGAACAATAGATGCTCTTAGCTTTTTAGCTATATCCGGATTGATAATATAATTAGTTAACTTAACTGCCTTAACCAAATATTCACCATCCTTAACATGCTCAATTTCTGCTCCAAGATTTTTTAGTATCTCGCACATTCTCTTGATATCTTCAACTTCGGGGACATTTCTGATTCTCACCGGTTCTTTACTCAATAATGCCACGGCAAAAGCCTTAAGGGCAGCATTTTTTGCTCCCTTTACTTCTATGGTTCCTACTAATTTTGTTCCGCCGTTAATAATAAATCTATCCATTACGACTAAATGATAGGCTTTTTATGTGATAAAACAACCATTGACAATAATGATATGTATTGATACTATTTACCATAGCCGTGCTAGTACTTTACAATTCTCAAGGAAGATAAAAATGTCAGAAAAAGAATCTCAGGAGAGAATTCAAAAAATGACAGAATCATTATGTGAAGCACTGGAGGCTTGGAAAAAGTTGGATTTAAAAAGAACCATGGGTACTGGATTTTTAACCAAAACACACGAGTCTTCCGTTAGGCTAAAACAAGATGCTCTAGCCATACTAGCAGCTGCAATATACAGCAAAAGAACCTAGCAGAGTCCGAGAGGACTCTTTTTTAATACGGCATGGCTTATTCTCACAAATTTTGTATAATTTAATAGAACCAATTACTAATTACTAGTTATTCCTCCAAAATGACTAAACGAACTAAAAGATATTTATTTTATTCAGCCCTAGCGTTCTTTTTGTTATTGAGTTATGTCATCATATTATACGCTCAAGGTTACAAATATAATCTATCTGAATTTCAATTTTTTAGAACCGGAACCGTCGCCTTAAAAGTTAACACTGATGCAAAGGTCTTCTTAAACGATGAACTTCAAGGTGGCACATCTTTTTTTAATAATTCATACAGCATCGACGGACTTTTACCCGGGACATATGAAATTATGGTTCAAAGAGAAGGGTATTCTCAATGGAAAAAAACTGCAATCGTAGAAGAGGGTTTTGTTACTGATTACTCAAATATACTTATATTACCTGAACAAGGTGAAGATGAGCAGAATCTTTTTGATGAAGTAACACTTCTTTTTAAAGAACTTGAACCTGTGCCTACTGTAAAAATTACTCCATCACCCTCTCCGTCAAAAAACCAGACCGTTACGAAAAATTCCTTGAAATCACCCAGTCCAATACCAACTTCTCTCATGTCACCGACGCCGGATATTTCAGACGAACCGTTTTTACTAGATAACAAATCAGGGATACTATACAGAAATTCGGACGACCAGATGGAAGAGATTGCAAAGGGTGTAAAAGGTTTCAGATTATCTCAAAATTCTAACAAAATTACCTGGTGGTCTTCAAATGAACTTTGGGTGATTTGGCTTAATGATCAAAATTATCAGCCTTTTTACAAACGTGGTGATACGGAATTAATAACGAGGTTGCAGATTCCTATTCAAAATGGAACCTGGTTCCGCGGTGAAGACCATATTATTCTTGAACTTGAGCAAACCGACTCAAAGGGTCGACCTTATTCCATATATCGTATCTTCGAAATTGACAAGCGCGGAGGAGTAAATGTTATTGAACTATAGTTATATATGCTTACTATTTTTCATGAAATAATATTAAAAACAGTCCCGATACATTGGGACTGTTTTTAATTGAAGATTATCGTTTACTCCAGGCTGGGGCTTTTCTCGCCTTCTTGAGACCATATTTGCGTCGTTCTTTGACACGGGAGTCTCGAGTAAGAAAACCTGATTTCTTAAGTTTCTTTCTGAAATTAAGATCGAATAACACTAATGTTCTGCTCAAGCCATGCTTTATGGCATCAGCCTGACCTGACATTCCTCCACCGCTCACTTTAACTGTTGCCTTAAAACGATTTGAAGATTTAAGCTTCCGTAAAGGAGATTCGACTATCAGCTGCAGATTCTTATCGGTAAAATAGTCACGGTAATCTTTGTCATTTACTCTTATAAGAGCATAATCACCTTCAATTAAATCCGTTGATTTTTTCGTAAAAAGCCTGACTATGGCTATTGATTCTTTTCTTCTGCCAACTGCCTGAAAGTATTTTTCCTGTTTGGCACTCTTATCCTCCTTATCAATATCGGCTTCATGACTTACCGCTATATCTTTTTTAAGAGTTTCAGCTACCTCAATTTTGACAGGTTTTACTGTTTCCTTTTTTATTTTTTTAACTTTTTTTTCTGTTTTTACGGCCGGTTTTTTGGGTGTCATTATTTTGATTTTCTTCCCGAGGCAGATCTGCCTTCATTGGAAAATAATAAATTCTTAATTATCTTATCCCTCATTTTATTTATTGGCAACATATTATAAACCATTCCGCGTAAAACGTATTCGGGCCTGGACTCCCAAAGCTCTGAAAGCTTTCTTGTTTTCACACCCCCGTGATACCCTGAATAATTTTGATATATTTTTTTGCTTAGCTTACTACCCGTAAATTTTGCACTTTTTATATTTTCTACAGTTACTTCATTATCGGGCAACTCATTCGGTGTATAGGAAACTAGATTTTTACCACGCAAAATAAATGCTATCTTGCTGGCCAATCTTCCTAATGATTGATTTGTGGCATCAAGTTCGTATTTCATCCCGTTAGAAGTAGTGCAAAGCACCTACTATCACTG
>Ga0209541_10003671_pt1 | contig 27935 bp, 29 predicted proteins | sample RifCSPlowO2_01_FD_184027 | JGI IMG/M metagenome (GOLD analysis project Ga0209541, IMG submission 184027) | Groundwater microbial communities from Rifle, Colorado - Rifle CSP2_plank lowO2_0.1 (SPAdes) (version 2) | ecosystem: Environmental > Aquatic > Deep subsurface > Groundwater | place... | reverse complement strand
TTATAAGCGATATAATTCATAAAAAAGGAGCAGAATCCTTAAACAATATTTATTTCAGAAATTGTAATGAAGTAATAAAAAAGATTATAGAAATAGTTACAGATTACATGCAAGACTCTTTTTAGACTTAACTTTAATTGGAAGTATTTAGAAGCAACTATAAGTAATTTAAGATTAATCTGGACATCAGCATTTTATTTAATGCTCTTGTTTTTTAATTATTAAACAATGTTTATCTTTATTTAGCCAGTAATCAAACTCATTAAAAGGATAATATTTGTAAAGAGATACTGTTGTAAGAAAAGGGTAATCTGGTTCAGAAAACAATATCCCTTCATCATAAGCTAAAGCAACTCTTATATGCGCCCCTAAAGGAGTAGGATAACCATATCCATCGGATGAATAAAATGAAACTGCAACAGGAATACTCTCATTTATAAACTTTTTAATGTTTTCCTGAAATCACACTTTGTATAATCAGAATAGGGCTTTTTGTTTCTTGGATTTCTTATTTTATTAGAGCTTAAATCCTTTTCAAAGTTCTCCACATCCTTTAAAGTTATCTTGTCCAATGATTTCCTGAAATAATATAGAACAGGTCTTAAGTTCTCCATATATTTTAACAATCTATGAATCCCTATCTTTTTTCTTAAATTTATTTTTCTTAAACTTGCTAATCTTAAGAATTCAAGAACATCTTTCTTTTCCTCTTTTGGAACATTCTTATCTTCAGGAAAACTTTTTTTTCTTACATCAAGATTCATATTATGAATTTTTATCTTGACATAATCCATAGAAATAGCATAGTTTTGCCTTCTTACAAGGTTTTTGAAATCCGATACAAAACATACTACGCTCCCGATGGGATTTGAACCCACAACCCTTTCCTTAGGACGGAACTGAGCAGATATTATCTTATGCTCTATCCAAGTTGAGCTACGGGAGCATAATTAATAGAATAAATATTGACTTTTAAAACTATCTTAGCATTCAGTAGATAGGAAAGTGGGAACTGAATGAAATATATCTTAGTTGGAAAAAAGAAATAAATATAAATAAAAAAATGCACTAATAACTATTAAATTTCTTTTATTCAACAATTTTTACTTAACCCCTTTTTTTATTCTTTTTTTTAATCATTATGAAAAATGATACAATAAATGCAAATATAATTAAAAACCATAACAAAATTGTTCTATTTTTAGAATCTATAATTTCTTCATTTTTATCTATAATATTACCTTCTGAATCAGTTGTATAAGCGACCATATCAAAAGAAATTTTATCAACATCAGTGATGTTAACCAATTTATCTAATCCTTCTTTTGTTATCTCTGCAACAAATCCATTGCTAAACATCATTTCTCGTTTAAATCTGACTTCATCATTTGATAAGAAAGAAATGGTATTATTTATTGAACCTTGAGAGTTTAAATCTACTATAACCCTCACCCATTCAGAATTATTAAACTCTGCAAGAACTTCTTGATACTCTGGGCTATTAACATCAACATTTCCCTCGACACAATTAACAAAAAAGAATGACAATCCTAGCAACAAAAAAAGTAATATTATTTTCTTCATTATTTTCTCCTTAATTATTTAATACGATAAACTTTTAAAGTATAAGATTTTTGACACTTATTTTGCATACATTTTAATGGAGAAATTGGAAGACAAGATTCAGTGTATCTTGCAGTTTTGCAATCAAGTTTGCTAAGAGCAGGATATGTTTCTCCTTTATCTCATCTTTTATATCCTGTAAAAGAAACAATATGATTATCTTCCTGAAGTTTTGCTTTTGTTTGAGGTACATAAATGATTAAAAACAATAAAAAACAAAACAATAATAGGTACATTACTTTTTTCATTTTTTCAAATACCTCTTTATTAAATAAAAAATAAATCCTAAAAATATTCCAATTAAACATAATAAAAATGTGGAGACAAAAATATATGCAAAAACAAAAGCTATATTTCCTTCACTATTACCTTTATAAAAATTAAAAATAAATTCAGTTAAAAAATACGATGGAAAAGTTATTATACTATTAAATTTTTCAAAACTTTTTGGTAGGTAATACAATATAAATGTATGAGAAAATCCTAAAGTTAATCCAGTAATTCCTCCATAAAAAATATATGATTTAGATTTTCTATTTATAAATCCAATAATTATTCCAAAAAGTGTTATGGGAATTAAAAGAATAATAAAATAAATCAAGGAAAAATAAATGCCCTGATATTAAACCCAACAAAATGCTAAGAACTAATGTTATTAATAGGCCAATAATCCCCCCCTTCTGCCAACCCTTTAAATTAAGCCAGAACTTTCTAAATCTACCTGCTCTCTTAGAACTTAAATCAACCCCCATTTAATTTTAACAAGATTCAGTTATATATAATTCTATTGTATCTACTTAAAAATAATTTTAAGATAATTTTTAAATATATAAATCCTCTAATAACAAATGAATTATAAAGCTATAATTATATTTTTATTTTTAAGTATGATATTCCTTAATGGTTGTGGATTAAGAAATCAAAATAAAATCAATTGTTCTGAAGGCTATTATTATCTTAACAAACAATGTATTTCTCAATATGGAGATAATATTTGCACACAAGATGAAAAAGAATTATGCTACAAAGATTGTAGTATAGAAGAATTAAAACCCTATCCACAGGAATTACAATCAGTATTCATTAATTCAATATTTTCAGATGATTGTATCATTCAAGAAGATGAAAGGGAAATCTTAAACAAAACCTTTATTCTTTTCCAATATGATTCTTTAAATCAGGTTAAAAATAAACTCATAGAAATAAATGGATTAGGTGCTCTTTTAGAAATATTAAAAGAATATAACCCATATAACACAAGTGAGAATAGATATGAAAAGATTCTGGATGATTACTCAATCTCAGAAGAAGATAAGATTTATATCACTAATATTGCTCATATGCTATGGATTGAAGAAAAGATGCCATGGTCTATCAAGAATTACAGCGAAGAGGATGTTTATTATTTAACAGAAAGAGAAAAGAATAACCAATGGGGTTCTGGAATTATCTCAAAGGAATACCTGAAATTATTCCCTTTAAGTTTTAACTTTGTTAGCTCAGATAAAGAAAAAACAATCAAAGATATAATTGAATGGGAAATGAAGAATTTCTTTCATGCTGATAAGGAGTATGGATGGAATATTTATAACACAACATCAGATAAATCTTCACTCACATCCCTTAAAAATATCTTCAGTGAAAGAGTAGCAGATTGCCAAATAACTTCAAACATCCTAATGGGCATGTTAAGGTCAATAAATATACCAGCACAGAGAAAGAACTTTAAAGGGCATGGGGCAGTGTTTATCCCTGACTTGAATTTATATGTTCATGGGGATTATATTGCTGATTTTACAGTAGCTCCAGATATACTAATGACTAAAGAAAAGATTGAAAGTTATGTATATAGTGAAGAAGGGTATAACAAATTCTGGAATGAAAACCAGCATAAGTACCCTAAACTTAAGAGAAAAGGAAATAAATTGTATGTGAAGGGGGTTTTGCAAAGTGAAGAAGCAAAATCTGAAGAAAATATTAATTTTATTAAAGAAAGTTTAAAAGAATATAATCTTACATTTAAAGAAAATGAATTAGGAAGTATTGAAATTAGCAGTGATTTTATTGAAATAAAAGAATTTGTGAATATTCATGAATAAGAATATTTATAAGTTATTTATCTCTAATTTTTATATGAACTTAGAAAGAAAAAGAATACTGATATTGACACCTACATTAGGAAGATATAAAGAAACGAATGGCGTTGCATACACTTATAGCAATCTTATTCCTTTCTTTAGAGAATTAAGGGATGTTCAGGTTGATGTTGTGACTTATGGAACAATCAATTCTGATGAGTCATATGGAAATCTAACTGTATATACACATAAACCAATTAACCAAATAAAGCTTGGAAATAATCTTGTAACAGACTTGGCATTAGTAAATAAAATGAATCTGAAATATCCTATTATGAGAAGAAAATATGATTTGGTTCATGTTGTAGGTCCTGAATTTTTAGGTTTTCTCGGTATTGAAGTTGCAGAAAGAAACAAATGCTCTTTGATTTGTGATCTTAATACCTTGCTTGATGATTATGCAAGAGATATTTTTATTGATGCAATAAACAATATAGGGATTAAAGGAGAAAGATTTAAGGCAAACAGTTCTAAATTTGTATATGACCTTGCTAAAAAAGGTATGAAGGTTTACTTTGAGATGGCTGATTTGATATTAGTCCCCACAATCACAATAAAAAATGAAAGGAAAAACCAGTATAAAACTCCAATAAAAGTTGTTGGGAGAGGAATTGACACAAATAAATTTAATCCTAAATATAGAACACGCAAGGACAAATTAGTGAAAGCTGTATATGTAGGTAGAATTGAGCCTGAGAAGAATATGGAACTTCTTGAAAAAGTTTTTTCAGAATTGAAAGATATTCCTTTAACAGTCGTGGGGGATGGGACTTATCTAAAAAAGATGAAGAAAAATCTGCCCAGAGCAAAATATACTGGAAAAGTAACTGGTAAGGATTTATTTGAGAGTTTTGCAAATAGTGATTTTTTTGTATTTCCATCAAAGACCGAAACACTAGGGAATGTTGTACTTCAGGCAATGGCTTCAGGATTGCCAGTCATCGTTACAGATAAAGGAGCATCAAAAGAACTTGTAAAAGATAAAATTACAGGTTTCATAACAAAGGATGATGAAGAATTCAAAGAAAAAATTTTGTTTCTAGCAAATAACCATAAAAAGAGAAAGGAAATGAGAAGGAATGCTCTGAGTTATATAAAGAAAAATTTTCCTTCATGGAAAGACATTTTTTACAAACAGCTTATTCCAGCTTATGAGTCTGTCATTAATAATAAAAATATAAAGAAAAAAAAGCTTAATTTTAAAGAAATATTTTCTAAATTCAAAGATTAAATCTTATTCACTAAAATCAATAACACTATCTTGATTTACTTTTATCATATATCCCTGTCCAGGAATCATCTGTCTTATATTATTGAAATTGTTTCTAATTGAGATAAAAATTTAAAGGAATTAATGCGGTTTTCTAATTAATCTCAGTTACTTTCCAATCTGCTTGCATTTTGTTGTTTGGAAATTATTAAATAGGGATATCAAGCATTAATATTTTATGCTGCAGATAATAGTTGATTATGCATTGATTGTTGCATTTGTTGCCTTGACGGCAGATATTATTATGCAGATCTTTCACATTGCAAAAAGAAAATCATCAGGAGATATATCTATAAAGGGATGCATTATAAGAAGCTTTGGCGCGCTTGTACTATTGATAAAATTTTTCTTATTGAGTGATATATACCTTGTGATAGGTCAAACCATCTTCTTGTTATCATACGCAACGTACTTTTTATTGATTATATATTACAGAAAATAAGATTAACTAACTCTTAATCTCAATCTTCTCATTTCTGTTGAGCATCTTCAAAAGCCTGTCTGCCATCTTGCTTCTCTTCTTAATCTTTATCTCCCCTTTCTTTCCAACTCTTGCACTGAACAGAAATCCATCTTTTCCATTAAAGTCAACTTCTTTGTTTGATAATGAGCTGTTAACGTAAAAGAAAAGCGCATTTCCATTCTCGCTTAAATTATACTTGATTTCCTGCTTGTTCTCATCCAGGCTCTGAACATCAATACTTACCCCTAATCTTTTTTCTATTTCTGAGATTCTTTCACCATTTTTTCCTATTACCTTTCCAATGTCGCTTTCAGGAACATAGATGACAGCCCGATTATCAGAAATTAATTCAGCTTTGATTCCTGGAATTTCTCTTTGAAGCTCATGCTCAATGTGCCTTGAAGCCAATTCCCTTATTGGAGCTTTTTTTTCATCCTGCACCGGAACCACAACAGTTTCCTCGCCGTAAGAATAAACTTCATATTCTAATTTGTTCGTTTCAAAATCCCTTATTTCAACAATTGGCCTTGCCAAATCAGCTTCTGTCATTCCGGAAGGAACTTTGACAATCATTGCCAGGCTCAGCACTTTTCCGATTTTTCCTTCTTTTATGAATATTACCGTGTCAATTACCTGCGGGATAACCCCCAATTCCATCTTTCCTATAAATCTTTGTATGGAATCAACAGGATTTGTTGCATGGACCACTCCTGCCAGTCCGATTCCGCTCAATCTGAGATCAGCAAACAGCCTGAAGTCATTTATGTTCCTCATCTCGTCAAAAATCACATAATCCGGCCTTGATAAAAGCAGAACATCATGGATTTCTTCAGAAGTTCCGTGGGATATTGCGTATTGTGTTATGTTGTCATTCAACTGCAGGTCTCTTGGAGCTTCTATTGTTTTTACGGTTTTTCCAGTGCCTGCATAAAATTCAGCCAATGCACCCGCGCATGTTGATTTTCCATTGCCGGGGCTTCCTGCAATCAATATTCCCTCAGCCTGCCCTTCAATCCTTCCTTTCAATTTAGGGCTTAATTCATAATCACTTATGTTCAATTTTTTTATCGGCTTTACTGCAGTGATTTCATAGGCATCTGAAAATGGCGGCCTTGTTATGACAATCCTGAAATTCTCTATCTGCACAATGGAGCTCCCCCTTCTTTCTATTTCAATGAACCCCTCCTTTCTTGTTTTTGCTTCCTCAATGATGTTTTTGCTGAATTCAATAATTTCCTCCTGGCTGAGGTTTTTTTCATCAAGGAACACAATTTCCCATCTTCCAGGCATTCCTCTTTTTGCATAAGGCTTGTAATTCTCCCTTAGATGAACGCTCATTGTCTTTTCATCGAAGAATTTTTCAATCTTGAGCTTTTTTGCCTTTATCACTGGCTCAATGTATATTGATTTGATTCCTTTTGCTTCTGCAACCTGGCTCTGGACCTTGTCCCCAGTCAATAAAACAGCATCTTCATTGTATGCAATTTCCCTTATCAATGAATCAATTTCTCCTGAAGAAGCCCCCCTTATCTCGGAGAAGCTTGGCCTTCTTCCTGTATATTTTATCTCGAAATTGAATTTTTTTGACAATTCCCTCAAATTCTTTAATTCATCCAGTCCAAATCTTCCTATCTCCCTTCCCAGATTGGCTTGATGCTCAAGTTCAGCAAGAACAGCCTCATGAATTATTAATTCCTTTATCTTGAGTTCCTTTTTCTCAAGTTTTTGCGAGACTATGTTTTCTATTATAACGCTTGTATCAGGAACCAGTTTTTCTATTTCTTTCATGATATAAATTTAGGATTAAGGTTTTTTAAATGTTATTGTAAAGAAATCTTCAATTTTACTGGCAAGGGAATCTCCAAAGTCTCCATTTTTTGAGTTCTCTTTCTAAAACTCATTATTGCAATGCCTATTACTTTTCCTGTTTTTTTGTCTATCCTTTCAGATATTCCTTCCCCAGCATCTTTGAAGTAGCCTTCTCTGGAATTATTTATCCCTATCTCTAAGAAATCTGCCTCCTCATCGTAATATATGTTCATATTGCTTTTCATCTTATTTTATCTATTAAGTATGTTGTTATAATAAATCCTTTCCCATTTAAATATTTAACTATAACTCTTAAGTACATTTTTTCTGATTTTATATATTTGTAATAATATTTAACATCTTTTTCAAGAGAATAATCTGTTATCTTTAACGGATATTTGAGAGTTCCTATAATTTCTTCTATTTTATCTTGCATTTCAGAATGGCTTAAGATATGAGCATATCTCTCTTTCGTTAAATAAATCTTTCTTCCTGTTTTGTCTGAGGTCTCAAATATAATATTTATCAATATCTGTTTTAATGGTTAAGGTTTTTTAAATGTTATTGTAATCTATTAAGTCCCAAATGATCTTCTGAAGCCATTCAATGTCTGGCCGGTTTGATAAAAGAATGAAGCATTTAAGCTTTTGATGTTTTTGTATCCTAATATTTTGCAGATTTCTGAGGGATGGATGCCTTCCCTTAATAGACTCATGATTTTTTCTTTTCTTTCTATCCATTTCATTTCTGTTTTTTTCAGTTTTTCCTTTTTTATAAGCCTGAATCTATCTTTTATCTTGGGAATATACAATCCTTCTTCTCTATAAATGAAGTCAAATATTGAGATGGAATCATCTACATTGTAAACAACCTCATCTCTTGTTATTTTTTTCCTTTTGACTCCGCAGCGTTCTTCCAGGAGCTTATTCAAAGCCTTTAGATATTCAATGTTAAACTTGCTTAACCTTATTCTGCGGACAATGTCATCTCTTCTCCATCCTCCGCTTTTCTCTTCTACAAATCCCCTTATGTAATGTGAAACAAAAATATCATCAATATTTTCTGGAAATCTTCTATCAGCTTTTCTTGGAGTCAAGCCTCTTTCTTCAAGCTGCAGCCTCAGTTTTCTGTTTGTCAATTCAAGAGAATATGAATTTTTCCCCCTGTTGTCATGAACAATAGCATTATTGCATCCAAGGGCATTTCTTACAATCTCCACCACTTCAAGCCTTCTGTTCCTGAATATAACCCCCTTGTTATTATCTCTTAACGGAATGTAAGTGTCTGCAAGCAGTCCAAGGATATACCACATACTATAAGACTCCCGCATCAAAAAATCTTCCCTGAAATAGCTCGGTTTTTGTTTTGCCATTTTATAGGATAAAAAAGAAAATATTTTATATCTTTCTAAGGAAAACAAGAAAAGCGCTATGCCCTAATTTGAAGTTCTTTGGCCTTAATCTTTCATCAACATACCATTCCCTTTCAAGGATTTCTATTGTTTTCTCATGATGCAGTTTGCTCTCGTTTACAAGAGATTTTACCTGTGTTATATTTGGCAAGTAAGCAACTAAATAACCCCCTTCTTTTAGATTATTTTCTAGTTTGTAATTCCAGGGATCAGGCAAATCAAGGATTATCAAGTCAAACTTTCCTTTAAGATCTGAAATATCCTTATTGTGAATATCGACATTGTCTATTTTCAGCATTTCTAAATTTTTCCTGCTCAGGTTGAAGAAATCCTCGTTCTTCTCATAGCTCTCGACTCTTTTCACAAATCTTGCAATTATTGATGTTAAATATCCAGAGCCAGTTCCAGCTTCTGCCACTATGGAATTCTTGCTTATTCCAGTGTATGTCAATATTGCGCCTATGTCTTTCAGGCTTGTATGTGCAGGACCTGTTTTTATTTTTTCAAGATTATCAATGAAATTGGCAGTCATAACTCTGAATTTCTGGTTTGTGTTGCTCACTGCTTCTTCCTTGTTCATCTCGGATTCTTTGATTAATCCTAAAGAAGTGTTCAAGTCTCCTTTTTCCCAGTAGTACTTTCTGTCCTTCTTGTCAAATAGGATTTTTTTGATCATTTCTTTATTTTTAAGTTTTTGATTAAACTTTTTCTTATTTCCGCAAATGCTTTTTCCAAAAGGGTTCATGTGGGAGACAGGGTTCGAACCTGCGTAGGCACTAAGCCAGTAGGTTCCTCATAACGATCTTGAGCCTGGGCAATTTCCTTCTACCCCGTTTGACCGCTCCGGCACTCCCACATAATAATATAAGGGTCTATCATGCCTTTTAATATTTTTCTAATTGAAACAATAAAAATAAAAATTATTTCTTGCTAAATATCATGTATATAGCAGAAATACCTACCAATACATATATTATTCTTGATAGCAAGTCGCTGAATATTGTCATAACAAGGTTAAAATTGAACAATCCAACTAATGCCCAATTAAGACCTCCAATAACCAGCAGAATAAAAGCAATCCAAGAAACTGTACTCATCTCCTTTGCCATTTATTTAATCATTTCCTTTTTGTTAAAATAAGGAATATCTTTTAATGTATAAAATATAGGGTATCATAAAAATGTAATCATATTTAGTTACCACTAAAAAATAAAAATATTTATAAACCAGTTAGTTTCAAGAGAAACATGGCAACTTTGATAAAACTTGATAATGTGCATAAGATATACTCTCTTGATGGCGTAGAAGTTCCTGCTGTGAATGGAATTTCATTGAGCATAAACGAGGGGGATTTTGTGGCATTGATAGGACCTTCAGGCTCCGGAAAATCAACAGCAATGAATCTTGTCGGATGCTTGGATATGGCAACAAGAGGAGAAATTTATCTTGGGAATCATAATATTAGGCATCTCTCAGAAAGTGACTTGGCTCAGATAAGGGGCAATAAGATTGGCTTTATATTTCAGATATTTAATCTTGTTCCAAGCTTGACAGCTCTTGAGAATGTTGCATTGCCGATGATGTTTCAGGGAATTTCAAGAAATGCAAGATTGAAAAGAGCAAAGGAATTGCTTGAGCAGGTTGGTCTTGGTGACAGGATGAAGCATCTTCCAAATCAGCTGTCTGGAGGGCAGAGGCAGAGGGTTGCAATTGCCCGTGCATTAATCAATGATCCTGAGATAATACTTGCAGATGAGCCCACAGGAAACCTTGACACAAAAACAGGGGAGGATATAATGAAATTATTGAAATACCTGAACAGGAAGGGAAAGACAATAATCTTAGTCACTCATAATCATGATCTTACAAGGCTTGCAAATAAAGTAATAAGATTGAAGGACGGAAAATTGGAAGGAAAATGAAACACAGGGAGGAAATAAGATGAAAAAACTATTATTAATACTGATGGCGCTGATTTTAATTCCAATGGCCGGTGCCCAGATAGCAGTTGACTCATTTAGCTCAACGCCTGAAAAAATCTCGCCTGGAGAAAATGTTCAGCTGAGAGTTACTCTTGAAAATGTTGGAAATGATGACATAGAAAATGTGCTGGTTTCTCTTGATTTGTCGGATGTTCCTTTTGCGCCGTTAAGATCCTCAAGTGAAAAGATAATAGACAAAATAAGGGATAATGATGAGGAAACAGTTCTTTTTGAATTGGTTGCACTGCCTGATGCATCATCTAAAATTTATAAGATACCTGTAAGAATATCCTATAACAGCACCTTAAAATCTTCACTAGTAAGCCTTGAAGTTAGCGCTAAGGCAAAGCTTGACTTGATTCTTGAGGAATCTGAGGTTGTAAAGGTAAATGACAAGGGGGCAGTAACATTAAAATTTATAAATAATGGGCTGACGCAGATAAAATTCCTGAAGGTTACATTGCAGGATAGCCCATATTATGAGATATTGTCTCCAAGATCATTGTACATTGGTGAGGTTGACATCGATGATTTTGAAACAGAGGAATTTGTCATAATTCCAAGGACAAAAAATCCAAGGCTGGCATTAATTCTTGAATATTCTGATTCAAATAACAATGAAATCAAGGAAACGAGAAGCATTAATGTTAATGTTTACACCTTTGAGGAAGCAAAGCAGCTGGGTTTGGTAAATTCAGGATTTTCAAAGTTGTGGCTGGTAGTGATTGTGCTCTTGGCTCTGATATTTATCTCATACAAAATCTTCAGAAAAAGGAAGCATGCTAATTGATCATTTTTTGATGGCGGTAAACAGCATCAGCCATAGGAAGATGAGATCCTGGCTTACATTGATAGGCATTGTGATAGGAGTTGCAGCAATAATTTCTCTGGTGACAGTTTCAAGAAGTCTTGAAAGCACGATAGAATCGCAGTTTGAGCAGTTTGGAGCAAACAGGATTATAATTTCTCCAAAAGGTTTTCAAGGGCCAGGAACGAGCTCTGAGGGCCTGACAAAAGAAGATGTTGAAACTGTGGAAAAAATTTCCGGATTCAAGTATGTTGTTCCTGGAATATTTCTTTCAACAGAAGTGATTCATAAAAAAGAGGCGGGATTTACCCTTGTAAGCGGGATACCTGCCGAAAAATTTGGGGAGTTTTTTATTGATTCTGGGGTGAAATTAAATGAAGGAAGATTTCTCAAGGCGGGAGATAAATACGAGGCAGTTGTTGGTTCAAGGGTTGTTGAAGACATGTTTGAAAATCAGCTGAGGCTTGGCAGCAAGATAAAGATAAAAGGCAGGGAATTCAAGATTATTGGGATCCTTAAGGAAATAGGAAATTCCCAGGATGACAGCCAGATTAATATCCCCCTTGATACTGCACGTGAAATATTCAACAAGCCTGATGACGTTGATGCAATAATCGCTCAGGTTAAGTCTGCGAATGACATTCCAATGCTTCAGGATAAAATAGAAAAAGAGATGGAGCGCAAAAGGCATGATACAAATTTTCAGGTTGTTACCGCCACGCAGATTCTTGAGCAGATCAATCAGGTTCTTGGAGTGATGCAGTTTGTTCTTGTTGGAATCGCCGCTATTTCCCTGATTGTTGGGGCAATAGGAATCATGAACTCTATGTACACAAGTGTCTTGGAGAGGACAAGGGATATAGGGATAATGAAGGCAATAGGAGCCAAAAATTCAGATATCATGAGCATATTCCTTGTTGAGTCCGGATTGATAGGCTTGGTCGGAGGAATCTTCGGGGTTTTAATAGGAAGCGCAATGGCATTGATAATAGGGCAATTCTCGAAAAGTGCGGGATTTTTATTGATGATAAAAATAGAGCCATTGGTTATAATATTCGGATTGCTGTTTGCATTCTTTGTTGGAATAATTTCAGGGATACTCCCAGCATATCAAGCTTCAAAATTAAAGCCCGTTGATGCCCTGAGGTATGAATAAATTTTTAAATTCTCTTGTATTAAGTCTTAGAATGAGTGAAAATATAATGGAACTAACTGCGTATTTGGAATGTTCCAAATGATGTAACATATAATTATTTTTTGAATATTCTAATTATTTCATCAATGACTTCTTTGGTTTTATTCTCTTTGAGAGAACCAACTTTATATAATATTATGGATTTATCAGCAGTGAACAGCCTATTTGGTCTTATTACGCTTGTTAAATTTAAGCTTCCTTTGCGGAAATCATTATTTTCAAGAACAATGGAATAATCATCAATTCTTGATTCACTGGTTATTTGGCATAAGATTATATCATCTCCAGTTAAATTAACAACAACCAAGGCAGGTCTTTTCTTTGAACTACTTAAATCTGAAAAAGGAAAAGGCAAGATTACAACATCCCCCTTCATAAATTCTTCCATGCTTTTTCATCCTCTTTGCTATTCCAGTCTTTGGCTAAAACTTTTTCACTTGCTAGGGCAGTAATCATTTTTTCACTTATGCTTTTAATAGGTATTAACTCTATATGATCCTTATAAGCCAATATAACAATCTTATCTCCTTCTTTAAAACCTTCAATTTTTCTTATTTCTCTAGGTATTACTATCTGTCCTTTCTCAGTTATCGTTGCGCTTTTTATTTCTCTTAACATTTTCTTACAAGTAGGAAAAGTAAGAATAATATTTAAAGTTTTCTATTAAAGCCCGTTGATGCCCTGAGGTATGAATAGTTTAGATAAATATTTTTAAAGCTTCTATTTTTCATTAATGGATGAAATGGAGCCTGTACAACAGGGAAGGATATTTAAAGCCATTTAAATTCTCGAATGGAAAGACCCAGCTTGACATTGTTAAGGAAGTGATTCAGGCAGTAAATGAGGGCTATAAAATAATTTTCATCAAAGGCTTCTGCGGGACTGGCAAGTCGGCCATAGCATTGAACATTGCAAGGGAAGTCGGCAAGACTTCAATTGTTGTTCCTGTGAAGGCCCTTCAGAAGCAGTATCTCGAGGATTATACAAACAGGCTTCATGTGCTGAAGGACAATAATGAAAAATTAAAAATCTCCGTAATAATTGGAAGGCAGAATTTTCCATGCTCTTATGAAGAAGGGGAGACGGCGGATAATATGTTTCTCCCATGCACGATTGATGTCAACTACAAGAATAATGAGGCAAAGCTTCTTGAGTATGTGGAAAAAAATCCCTTTGTTGACAAAAATAATTTCCATAGTTACAAGCAGGTGAAAAGGATGAGTGTTGCTCCTGCATGCCCCCATTGGAGTCCTGTTCTGCCTGCTGATTTTGAAACAAGCATTCTTGATGATGCTGAACAAAATGAATACAATGCTGTTGGCGGAAGATACATTTTTTATCAGAGGGGGGATAAATGCAGGTATTACAATCAGTACAAAAGCTATATTGATTCTGATGTCATTGTTTTCAACAGCATGAAATATGAGTTGGAGAATGTCATTGGAAGGAAGCCAAGGACAGAAGTGGAGATAATAGATGAATGCGATGAATTTCTTGACAATCTAAGCAATGAAAAAACAATAAACCTTAACATGCTTGGCAATAAGCTGAATTTTCTTGTCATGAACAACACTGAATTCAGGCTTCTTGCAAATGCCTATGATTTGGTTGATGACATGATAAAGAGCAGCAGTGAAGTTGTTGAGAATGAAGAGATATTTCTGTTGAAGGATACAAAAATAAAGAATCTGATGGCGTATTTCTTCAATTATAACATAGCTCATATGATAATGAACAATGAGGAGGATTATCTATTTGAGGTTTATTCAATTTTAGAGGGATTCAAGGATTATATTGACGAGACTTATGTTGTATTTTCAAGGAACAGGAGGGATGAAGTAATTGTCAGGCTTGTTGTTGTAAACCTTGAGAGGAAGCTCAATGAATTCCTTGAAAGAAACAAGGCTTTTGTGATGATGTCAGGGACAATTCATTCAGGCAAGGTTCTTGAGCATATCTTTGGAATAAGGAATTATAAAATAATCGAGGCTGAAGTCAGGGATATCGGGACGAAGAACGTAAGGTATATGGGGAATGAAAAGGAATTCACTTATGATTACCTGAAAAAAGATTCCTCAAGGGAGGAATATCTTAATTTGTTGTCAGAATGCATGGATAAGGCAGAAAGGCCTGCATTGATTCATGTAAATTCATTCAAGGATCTTCCTTCGGAATTTGAATGCACGAGGTATGGAATTTATAGCATAAAAACAAGGGAAGAGCTGATCAGGGAGCAGAATGATGACAGGACAGGTGAATTAATCCAGGATTTCAAGGATAAAAAAATGGATGTTTTGTATTCCACAAAATGCAATCGCGGAGTTGATTTCCCCGGAGATATGTGCAAAAGCATAATATTCACAAAATTTCCCTATCCTGACAGGAGCTCCTTGTTCTGGAAAATCCTGTTCAGGACGAACAAGAAGTACGGGGATATCTTTTACATGGACAAAGCGAGAAGGGAAGCCATCCAGAGAATTTACCGCGGATTGAGGTTTGATGATGATAAAGTTGATCTTTTAAGCCCTGATATAAGGGTTCTTAAGTTTTTTGATAGCAGATAGATAATTATATAAAATTTTTTAGATTGTCTTATTTTGTTTATCATGAAATACAATTATTCATTGAATAGGTTTGCGAGGGACTTGAACAGGATTGAGCCCCTGACTTGCGAGCAAAAACAAGGGTTCTATGAAACAATTTTTAGGTATAAGGATAAGAATGACCTGAATGATGAAGAAAATAGGGAATATAAAAATGCAGTAAACAGGATAGTCAGCGATAATATAAAGTTTGTGATATATATAGCATTTAAGGTCCATCAATTTAATCCCGGAGTTTCTTTGGAAGATTTGATATCAGAGGGAAACCTCGGCTTGATAAGGGCGGCGGAAAGGTTTGATTACACCATGGGCTGGAAATTCCTGTCTTATGCAGTCAGTCTGATAAAAAGAGGAATGTATGATTATGCCTTTGAAAATTCAAAAGCTGTGAAGTATCCTATGAGTTGGATGATCCTGCTGAAAAAGATAAAAAGAGCGCAGGAGTCTCTTTTAAAAGATGAAAAAGATCCAATGAACCTTAAAATGATATCCAAATTGTCAGGGATAAGTGAGGATGTAATAAATAAAGTTCTTGAGATGAATAAAAAAAAGATAAGCCTGGATAAACCTGTTAGAAATGTTGATGGAGAGGAGAAGACATATCTTGATTTTATTGAGGGGGAAAATCCTGAGGAGGATATAATAGACAGCATTGACAGGTCGCAGAATTCACATCTTGAAGTTATATCAAACCTTCTTGAGGATGATAGAGAGGGTTTTGAAATATTAACTTTGCATCATATTCCTGATAATGGAGGAAGGTCATTGACTCTTGAAGAAATTGGAAGAATATATGGATTAACCAGGGAAAGGATAAGGCAGATAGAGGCAAGAGCAAAAAAAAAGCTTAATCATCCGGAAAGAAAAAAATTTTTGTTGGAAAATCTATAAAATTATATGATCAAATAATCTCGCTCACTCCGTCTTTCTTGTTGAGCCTTATGACATTTTCCACAAAGCTTTCTATCTTGCTCTCATGGCTCACAATGATGATTTGTTTTATGTTGAGCTCGTCAAGGACAATTCTTAATCTGTCAACCTGCTCCTCTGAAAAGCCGTCAGTCGGCTCATCAAGTATTAATAAGTCTCTTGTTTTTACATTTGATATGAGGTTGTTGATAACCTGGTTTAAAGCTAATCTATAAGCCAGTGCTCCTGCAGTCTTCTCCCCCCCGCTTAAGTATGGATATTCCACATTGTATCCGTTCTGCTCTATCAAAGGGGAAAATTCCTCATCCAGCCTTACATTCATGCTTTCATCATCGACAAGGATCTTGAACCATTTCATGAAAAGCTCGTTGAAGTCATTATGCACCCTGAGCATCACTTTTCTCTCTATGGTTTCAACAATGTTCATGAAACTTCCATCAATAAAATTCCTGAAATTCTTCATTTTGAAGATATCATCCCTTGTCTTTTCTTTTTTTGATATTTCTTCATTAATCCTGAGCATCTCTTTTTCAATGTTTTTTATCTCATTGTCGCAGGTGTTCTTTGCAAGGAGTATTTCCTTCTCCTTGTGCAGTAATAAGTCAAGCTCTTTTTTAATCTCTTCATGCCTCAAATTGCCAAGCTCATTTATCCTGCTGTTTAATTCGATTTTTCTGGTTTCAATTGCTTTTATTGATTCATCTGCCTGGTTGCTTTCATCAGTAAGTCTTTTGTGCATTTCTTTCTTTTCGCCAAGATTTTTTGACCTCAGCCTTGCAACATCATTCCTGCTCTTCAGCGAATTAAGCTTCTCGATTTCCTCCCTGATGATTTCAGAATCAGCCAAAAGGCTGTTCTCTTTTTTTGTGTGCAGGTTTATGTTCTCATTCAAGTCCTGCAGTTTTAGGTTTTCATTCCCTATTATTTTATCCTTATGCTCGTCATTTACATTCTGGAAGCATGTCGGGCATTTCTTCAGTTCCTTTATTTCCCTTATCATCTTTTCAGATTTCAGGTGATCATGCCTGCATTCATTGAGGCTTTTCCTGGCAGATAATAATTCTTCCTCAACCTTCAGCATCTTTGATTTTAATCCTGAGATATCTGAATTAATCCTGTCAGCATCAATTTCGCTTAGGTCTTCCCTTTCAAGCTCAATTATTTCATTCATCAATTTCTGAATCATTTCATTGCTGTCATTTATCCTTTTCAGGCTGTTCCTTAGATTGAGCTCATTGATCTCAAGATCTTTCTTGCATTCATTCAGCATTTTTATCTTTTCATCCATCATCAGGATTTCTTCCTTTTTTTCATCAATCTTTTTCTGCACTTCTGAGAGTTCATCATTCGTCCTCATAGATTTTATGCTGGTTTCCTCCTTGTTTTTTTTCTTTTCTTCAATGCTTTTCTTTAATTCTTCCAGGTCAGAAATCATTGCTTCCTTCTCTTTTATCCTTGTTCTTAGATCAGAGCTCAGCATCCTCGCATTCTCCTGTATCCTCTTATATTTGTCGATGTTGAATATTCTTCTTAACGTGTCAAGCCTTGATTCATTGCCCCCTAATAAAATGGATTTCATCTCCTCCTGCGGAGTATACACAGTATACCTGTAAATCAATGATTTCCTTGTCAGGGTTTCCTGGGGATAGTTAAGAATCTGCAGGATTCTCTGCTTTAATTCTACAGGGCTCAGGTTTTCTGATTCATTGTTTATTCTCAGATATCCAGGCTCCTGCGCGATTGAGCCTCCTGTCTTCTTCAATGTTCTTCTTATTTTTATCTCATTATTGTCTATCGAGAAATTAAGTTCAACATATCCATCCTTTTGCCCATGCCTTAATAATGCCTCTCCTGTTATTATTCCCTTGCTCAGTCCAAAGAGTGCAAAGTCAATTGCCAGCAATACCGTTGACTTTCCGCTCCCTATATCTCCTGATAGTAAGGTGCTGCCTGTATTGAATTGTATTTCCTTCTCATTGTAGCTTCTTATGTTTCTAAGCTTGATTTTTTTTATTATCATTATTAAAAAACCTCTCTAAGTCTTTCAGCAATCTCCTCTCAAAATCAGAATTTCTCTCGCCCTCGCCCTTCTCCTTGTCAAGGGCATTCATTAGTTCAATAATGTGTTCACTGCCATAATCTGTTTCAAATTCCTTTATTATCTCATTCTCAACATCATGAATCTCTCCTTCCTTCACTTCCAGATTGGAAAATTCCCTGCTTGTGAGTTTTGTTGTATTCTTGAGGAAGGAATATGCACTCCTGAATCTCTCTGATATTGCCTTGAAGTTTATGTCAGAACCTTTTCCTTCTTTTAGCTCACCATAAATTCTCAGCAGCAGGATCTTGCCTTCAAAGTTTTTTATGTCAAGTATCTCATCCTCAACTTCTCTTGAGGTTTTTCCGTTTGCATCTATCTCAAAGCAGGCAGCATCTTTAATCTTAACAGGGATATATTTTAATTTTTCATTGTCATAAATGTAAAATCCCCCATGCCTTAATTCCTCAAGCTCCTTGAAATTGTTTGGAAATAATGGTCCTGGATAGACAAGTTTCCCATTGAGGAATTCGCTTTCTTTGATGAAATGGATATGCCCTGCCGCATAATAGTTAAAATTTTTGGGAAGCAGGCTTAAACTCATCCCATCAACCTTCTCCATGTCTTTTGGCTTTAGTTCATTTATTGTATTATGCAGCATGAATATCTTGAATCCTTCTTCATTCTCAATGTTGCTGAAATCAAGAGTTTCATAATAATACCTGTCAAGTCCGCTTCTCAAGCCGACCAATCCGGTTATTTTGACTCCAGTCTTGTCATGCGTAAAAATCAGTTGATTATCCTTTATCTTCATCACATTGCTGACAAGCCCGGAGCTCTCAAGCACATCAATCATTGTCTTTCCTGAAGGGGAAAAGTCATGGCTTCCGGGTATTATGTAAACCTCTATGTCATGCCCTTTTAATCTGCTTAATATTCCAGCAGTTCTTTTTATCAGTTCAATGTTTGGAAGTGATGTATTGAACAGGTCTCCTGCTATCAAAACAAAGGCAACATTTTCCTTTATGCAGTGCTCAATTGCTTTTTCAAATGAGATTATGCTTAGTTCCTTGAGGTTTATATCCCTCCATCCGCCTATATGGCAGTCCGCCAGATGTGCAAATTTCATGAAATAATAATGGATGCAAAATTAAAAAGAATTTGTATAAAATAAAAGTTATATCATTAAAATTGATCCATCTCTCTTAGCTTTTCTCTCAAGACAAAAAGCTCCTTCTCAAGCTTATCAATCTCGTTGCTGTCCTTTGAGTATCCTTCGAACTCCACGTCAATTTTTTCAGCCTCTTTTTTCAGCTCATCCTCTTCATCAAATTCAAGATGGGGGAATTTTAATCTGAGCCTGCTGATGGACGAATGAATTTCTTTTATATAAGCTTTCATGAAAAGAAAGGTGTTGTGCTTGTTCGTTCTCAATTCTCTTATTCCTTCAAGATCCTCCATCAGCTCTATTATCTCTATATTTGCCTTGAGGAGATCTTTCCTTAATTCAATTGGATTCCTTAATGTAGTGTAAATCCTGCTAGTCATGTTCTATTTCATATAGCACCTGATCCATCCTGCTCAGTCTTTCCTTTATTCCGTCAAGGTTCCTGTGCCATTTCTCAAGGTGCTCATCTTCCTTCTGCTTCATGTTTCTCAGGTCATTAAGGACAACATCAGCTTCCCTTATCTTCTCCCTTATCTTGTCTATTGTGTCAAGGGCTTCCTTGTAATGCTCCATCTTGACAAAGATTTGCTTCCTTGTTTTTGGCTCTTCCTTTGAAATCTCAAACGAAGGCCTTATTTGTGATACACTACTTTTTATTTCCTCCTCTATTTCATGAAGGCTTATGCTTTTCACGCTTCCAAACTGGAAAGAAGATGGAGCAGGCAGATCTTGAAGATTTCTTCTTGATGTGAAAATACCCATTATAACAACCTCCTTTAATGCATTATAACAAAACTTTTGCCTTTATTAAATTATTCCTTTTCACTTGCAGATAATAAAAAGAAAAATAAAAACATTTTTATACACTACATTCCTTGAAAATGCATGGTGCTTGTCTTTGGAAACGATTATCCCCTCACAATTGTCATGCCTTTCATTTTGATTATTCTAGGGCTTGTTTTTTTCCTGATAACTTACATAAGGGATAACATAGGAAAGTTAAGAATAAGATTAAAAAAGAAGGAGAAGCATGAAAAGGAGGAGATAGATTTTAATCATGAATTCTCAAGTTTGAAGAGGGAAATCCCACATATGACTGCAAATGATTCCCTTGATGCAATAACATTGTTAACCAAGCAGTTTCTCGGCCACAAGTTAAACATACAGAATGAATTCACATTTGAGGAATTGCCAAGGAACAAGCTTGACTGGCAGGTTATTGAATTCACGAAGAGATTGTCTGACTTAAAGTATTCAGGAAAAGAGATAACAAGGGACGAGATAAATCATCTTGTAAATTATCTGTCGAAGATATTGAAGTTTAAGGAAGTTGATTATGGGAAGAAAGAGGAATCAAGGCATAGGATCTTTCCAAGAGTGATACTTCCAAGATTTCCGAAAATAATATTCAAATTTCCTCATAGAAAAAAGCCACGCGAGAATATCCCTCATAAGGAGCTCAAGCCCATAAGGATAAACATAAAGCTTCCATCAAGAATCGTGATAAATCCATTTGCGATATTCAAGTCTAAAAAAATAGAGGTTCCATCTTTGAAGAGGGAATCAATCAGGAAATCAATAATTGAGCTGAAAAAGCAGTCGGCATCGCACATAAACAAAACAGAAAAAAAGAAGGTTAAGTTAAAGTTATTCAAGCTCCTGAAGTTTATATCAAAAGAAGAGGACAAGCTCTCAAATCTTGAATCAAGATCATTAAAAAGATTTATCAGGAATTCGCGCAAGCTGTCAAGAGAGCTGTCAAGAAATGCTGATGAAGAAAGCAATAGGACAATAGGTTCAATAAGGAAGGTTCTTTCTCATGCAAAGATTGAGCACAAGATTTTAGAAATTCCAGAGCCTGTCAAAAAGGAGCCTATTAAAAAAGTGCATCATCATAAGCATGGATTGTTTGAGAAGATAAGGATAAGCATGCAGTCATCAAGGATCTTGAGGCTTATTAAGAAGGCAGAATCATTATCAGTTAAGCATCCTTTAATATCAAAAAAACTTTATGGCGAGGCATTGATGATGTATTACAGGCTTCCCATTGACAAGGAGGAGAATATAGCTATAAAGCTCGACAAGTTCTATGAGAAGATTCATGGGAATGATGAAAGAAAATTAATTGATCTAAAGCACAATGACTTGAAGGCAACAAGGGAAGCATTGAAGCATATGCAGAGATACAGGAATTATGTTATTATTGAAAATAACAGGATAAACAGCGGATTGAAGAACTCATTCTTAGAGGTCAAGAAAAAAGCAGCAGAGCACATGAGCAGGACAAAAAACAGTGAGGTCAAAAGCAAACTCTCGGATTTCCTTAAGGCATTGTCAAGGAATGAGCGTGATATCTTTGCCCTCGAGGAGCATTCAATAGACAGTATTTTTGAAAAGGCTTCATCATTGATAAAGCTGATTTCAAGGATTGAATCAAAGGAAGGCAATGACACTTATCTTGCTGTGAAAGGATTCTTCTCGCATCTGAAAATGGATCACATCCTTCCAAGGAATGATTACATTGGGATAAAGGCTAAAGAGCCCTCATTGCAGAAAAAGGATTTCTATGAAATTAAGAGCTTGTCTTCAGATTATCCTGAAATAAAGATTCCAGATAATTTTGATATTGATGATCTTGAAAGAGAGGAGCCGGTAGACATAGAAAAGATATTTGATAAAAATATAAAGCCTATAAGAATAACACCTCCGGAGATAAAGGTCGTTCCAAATAAAAAAATAATTGTCCAGCCTCCAAGATATCCTGAAAAAAAGATTTCAGAGAGAATGAAAAAACTGATTGAGGAGAAAGAGAGTGTTTATAAAAAATTGAGGGAAGTTGAAGGTCAGGAGCTTGATAGGTTCAAGAATGTCAGGAGAATGGCAATCCATGAGGATATAGGATATCCTGATTTTATAAGGAATCTAAAACCAGGAAAAGAAGGGCACCTGGAAGAGCATAGGATAAAGAAGATTCTTGAGGCAAAATAAAAAACTTTAAAAACATAATTTTTTCTTTAATTACAAGCCCTAGTAGTGTAGTGGTTATCATACGGCCCTGTCGGCAATCCTTTTGGTAAAGCTTTTTTCTAAAAAGGTTTAGTGGAAAGGCCGTGACCCGGGTTCAACTCCCGGCTGGGGCGGTCTATCTTTTTGGCATATTTAAGGGATGTACAGAAATAATACAATTTACTTAAAAGAGAATTTAACCCTTAAAAGAATATGAAAATAGACCCTTACAAGCACAAGGAAAGATACTTGTCCTGGAAAGAAAGGACTGCAAAACCCAACGGATTATTTATCTGGCAATGAATTACAAATATTTAAAAACATTTCATCCTTTTTATTTTCATGGAGAATATTGCTGAAAGCTTGAGCCCCTTAGAGAGGAGGATACTCCCCCTGATAAAAGAGAATATTTCTTCAAGAGATCTGGCAACGGAATCTAATCTCAAGGATGTTGAAGTTTTAAGAGCACTGCAATGGCTTGAGAACAAGCAGGCGATAAATGTAAAAAGAGAATCAAGGGAGATAATTGAGATTGATGTTAACGGAAAGAATGCCCTTGAAAGAGGGCTTCCTGAAAAAAGATTTTTGAAAGCAATATTTAACAAAGAATTAAGCCTGAACGAGATAAAAGAAAGGGCAAAACTCAGTGACGAGGAGCTAAATGTTTCCCTTGGGATATTAAAAAGAAATTCATGCATGCTTATCGGAGAAAAAATAAGAATAACTGGCTCCGGAAGAAAATATCTGGATGATAACACAATTGAAAAATTCCTGTCTGCACTTCCTGTTGAGAAAAAAGAATCTGATGCAAAAATTTACAATGAATTAAAGAACAGGAAGATGATGATAAAAGAGGATTCCAGGAAAGATGTAACATGCAGCCTTACAAAATTAGGGATGGAATTGCAAAAATCAAGATTAAACGAAGAACTGATTGAAAGCCTTAACACAAACATCCTGAAAAATAAAACTTGGGTGAACAAGAAATTCAGGAGATATGATATAAATGCAAATGTCCCGAGAATTTATCCGGGAAAAAAACATTTTGTCAGTGAAGCATTGGAATACGCAAAGAGAATATGGCTTGATATGGGATTCAAGGAGATGAAAGGAAACATCATACAAACCTCATTCTGGAATTTTGATGCTCTTTACACTTCACAGGATCATTCAGTGAGGGAAATGCATGATACTTTCTATTTAAACGGAAAGGGAGAGCTTCCAAGAAAGGAAATTGTACAAAAAGTTAAAAATGCCCATGAAAACGGAGGAAATACAGGAAGCAGAGGCTGGAGGTACAAATGGAATGAGGAAGAAGCAAAAAGATTAGTTTTAAGAACACATACCACTGTTTTGAGCGCACAAATACTAGCTTCCTTAAAAAAAGAAGACCTTCCAGTGAAATATTTTGCGGTCGGAAAATGCTTCAGAAATGAGACCTTAGATTTCAGCCACCTGTTTGAATTCAACCAGACAGAAGGGATTGTAGTTGATGAAAATGCAAACTTAAGACACTTAATGGGATATTTGAGGGAGTTTGCAACAAAAATGGGATTTCCAAAAGTGAGATTCAGGCCTGCATACTTTCCATATGTAGAACCTGGATTGGAAGGAGATGTTTATGATCCAGTGCATAAAAAATGGGTTGAATTCCTGGCCGCTGGAATATTCAGACCAGAGGTTACCAAACCTTTGCTTGGAAAAGACATCACTGTATTAGCTTGGGGCCCTGGAATTGATAGAATGATCTCTGCTGCTTATAATATAAAAGACATAAGGGAACTTTACAAGAATGATTTAAGGCAATTAAGAGAGAACAAAATTTGGATGAAATAATTTTTATCATCAAGTGGCAAACTCATTAAAAATCATATATTATCAACAATAGCAATCTTTTTAAAAAAAATAATTCACATAAAAAACATGGCAACAAGCGAAAACCCAAAAGTGTTCATGATGGTTGCTGCAGGAAAGGCATTGGACTATAGAAAGAGAAATCCTGATGCAAGCTCAAATGAGATAATACAGCACGTTGTTTCTGAAGTCATGTCCCCAGGACATGTCAAAGTTGGGGCAATTGCAGCAGCTGACAGGGCAATAAAATACAAGGATCAAAATCCGAAGATGCCTGACAAGGACATAATGCAAAGGATTATGAATGAGGCTCCAGAAATCCTTGAAACCCTTGAAGAATACAAGAAGCATTACTAATTCTTTCATAGAAAACCTTATTAAACAATTAATAGTTTTAATAATAATGCCAACAGTCAGCCTAAACAAGAAAGAATTTGAAAGATTGGTTGGAAAAACTCTTCCCATTGAGAAATTAAAAGACAGGATCTCAATGCTTGGGACTGATCTTGAAAAAATAGAAGGCAATGATATTATTGTTGAAGTGTTTCCAAACAGGCCCGACATGCTCTCTGAGCAGGGATTTGCAAGAGCTTTCTCAAGCTTCATTGGGATAAAAAGAGGATTGCGAAAATACAAGGCAAAGAAATCAGGATACAAAGTTATTGTTGATGAATCTGTTTCAATGAGGCCTTATACCGCATGCGCAATTGTCAGAAACATAAGATTCAATGATGATAGGATAAAACAAATAATGCAGATGCAGGAAAAACTATCTGTAACTCACGGCAGGAACAGAAAGAAATCTGCATATGGCTTATATCCCATTAAAGGAATTACCTTTCCCATACATTATGTCGCGAAAAATCCCAAGGAGGTGAAATTTAAACCTTTAGGATTCAAGAATGAGATGATTGCATCAGAGGTTGAAAAAGTCCATCCAAAAGGAAAAGAATACAAAAATATAGCTGAAGGATGGGACAAATACCCTTTTTTCATTGACAGCAAGAACAAAGTCATGTGCATGCTGCCATACACAAATTCTGAAGATACCGGGAAAGTTGATGAAAATACAAAAGAAGTTTTCATAGAATGCACTGGAACCAACCTTGAAAATGTAATGGTTGCCCTAAATATCTTTGTAACGATGCTGTCTGATATGGGGGGGCAGATATACAGCATTGACATTGTCTACAAAAACAAGACAATAACCACTCCTGACTTGAATCCAAGAAAAATGAGGATTGATGCAAAATATGCAAATAAAATCCTTGGATTAAACCTCAAAGAGAAAGATATTAAGATTTACCTTGAAAAGATGGGATATGAATACAAAAATAAAACCGCACTAATTCCATGCTACAGGACAGACATAATGCATGAGATTGACCTTGTGGAGGATATAGCAATCGCGCATGGATATGAAAATTTCAAGGAAGAAATTCCAAATGTCAGCACGATAGGACAGGAAGATGAATTTGAAGTTTTCAAGAGAAAGATAAAAGATATTTTCATTGGATTTGGTTATCTTGAATGCAACTCATACAACCTGATATCTGAAGAAACCCTGAAAAAAATGGAATTCAGGACTAATTCTGTAAAAGTCTCAAATCCTGTCAATATCGAATATAACTCATTAAGAAGCTGGATTATTCCCGGGCTCATGAAGATACTGAACGAGAACAAGCACTATGAATATCCGCAGAATATATTTGAAGCTGGCAGGATATTTCAGAAAGAAGAGAGCGATAGCATTGGACTTTTAAGCTGCCATTCGAATGCAAATTTCACTGGGATGAAGCAGATGCTTGATTACATGTTCAAAAACCTCGGCTTAAGCTATGGCTTAAATGAAATTAAACATGAATCATTCATTGAAGGAAGAACAGGGGAGATCACATGCAAGGGAAAGAATCTAGGATATATTGGAGAAATAAACCCCGGAATTATAAGCAACTTTAATCTTGAAATGCCTGTTTCCGGATTTGAAATAAACTTGACTGGGCTGTTTAAAATTATTAAGTCTTTATAATATTCTAGAAAGGAATATCCCCCTCATCTATTGATACATCCATAGGCTCTTTCCATTTGTTGATTTCTTCCTCAGTTTGATTATGCTTACTTAAAAAATTTAATTTTATTCTTTTTGATTCTCTTAAACCTCTTCGAGTATTAGATATTCTTTTATTTAGGTCTTTTAATAATTCTTCTTTTTTAAAAATTAAATCATCAGCATGATCCACATACATAGATTCATATAAATTTAGGATCCTTAATATTCTTTTCCTTAACAAAGGATCTTCTACAGTTAAATTGGGTAATGCTTCCAATAATGAAGGTACTTCATCCATTAATCCAAACCCTTCATAAGGAGTACATTCATCACCATCATCATAATGCAATGAAAAACCAATACCCTTATCAAGTATCTTTCCAAGTAGATTTGGCAGGTTTTCTCGAAATCTTATCAAATAATTTCTAGCATATGTTTCATCTAATCTTCTTAACCTTCCCTTGTTTATTGGAAATTGTATTTTTTCTGCCCAGTGCAACATTATTTCAATGTCTTTTGAATAATCAGGATATTTTAATCCACCCCCTTCTCCAGTTAATGCTTCAGATTCTATTTCCCTGAATAAATCATCTATTGATTTTGGGGTGGGTCTTTTATAATCTCCTGTAGCATCAAATGTAATAAACTCTTCAGGGATTTTTACAAGCTCTGCGTTTCTTAAAGGATAAGCCATAACCCCCGTACCACAGGTGTTGCATAGGTATCCAATATGTGCATCCCTATCCTCATCACCCCTTATTTTTATATCTCTTATCACAACATTTATTTTTGGGTATCCTTGATAATCCTTATTACATTTTCCACAATAATATGATAATATCTGCTCGGGCATTAAAAAAAACAAAAAATTATAAAATCGGAGCGAATCATCAGCAGGATACAATGATAATATTTCAGTGTATCTTTCTTGTTGTTCTCTGTTTAAGTTCACTCTTAGGTTATTATCTTCATAATTCATTACAACACTTGCTAGCATATAAGTTTAATTCTTACCTAATTTAAATATATTATTGTATAATAAAATATATTTTTACTTTGAAAAATACTTCACTATTGAAGGCTCAACTATTATTATGAAATAAAGCATCAGGCTGCTCCATAATGGATAACTGCTTTCTGCCCCAAGCAGCATCAATATAAGATTGAAAGCCAGATTAACCAAAAACCATATCATTCCAATCTCAAAGAGATTCTTTTCATTAATGACAATTCTTGAGAATGTATATACAACAAGGATCCCAATCAGCAATATCAAAGCATCTTTTGTTGACGGGACAAATATCGACAGGAATAATCCCATGACATACAGTATTATCCATATCAAGAATCCATTGAATAATGATCTTTTAAATTTCATTTTTATATGAACCTCGTCACCTCTTCTTGGGTTCATCGGTCTCCCAGATTTATTGGCCAGGCATTGTATATGATTGAACAATAATATTTAAATATTACTATTTTAGAGTTTATATATGGATTTTGACTTTGACTTGGACAAGGTGGCAGAAAAAATAAATAAAGACAATGCCAAACTGGTCTGCATACAGATGGCAGATGGATTAAAAC
>Ga0209541_10003670_pt1 | contig 27947 bp, 37 predicted proteins | sample RifCSPlowO2_01_FD_184027 | JGI IMG/M metagenome (GOLD analysis project Ga0209541, IMG submission 184027) | Groundwater microbial communities from Rifle, Colorado - Rifle CSP2_plank lowO2_0.1 (SPAdes) (version 2) | ecosystem: Environmental > Aquatic > Deep subsurface > Groundwater | place... | reverse complement strand
CAGGAGAGAAGTTGAGAATACTGTTGACGGCTTGGTCGGCTTGATTGAGCCGATCATGATAATTTTATTGGGTCTCGGCGTCGGCATCCTAGTTGTATCGGTATTAATGCCTATATATAACTTGTCTTCGTCAATATAATTAAAAAATTATGGGCCGCAAGCGAAGAAGGGCTGGATTCACTTTAATAGAGATCTTGGTTGTAATTGCGATAATAGGAGTTTTAGCTTCAATTATTATCGTTTCACTGACTACAACAACAAAGAAAGCAAATAATGCAAAAGTAAAAGCGCAACTCGAACAGGTCCGAAACGCCGCGCAGATTTATTACACAAGCAACCTTCATTTTAGCCCGGAAGGTGCCAATCCCAACTCATGTGATGATAGTGATGATCCAACTATGTTTGACGACACGGCATCCAATATGGATTTTTTGGTCAAGTCAAGCAATTATCCTTCAAATACTTCCATAACTTGCAGAAGTAATGCTGACAATAATTCCGATGCTGATGAATATGCCGTATCGGCCACTTTGGTAGGAGGGGATGGGGGAGCGCCAGCAAACGCGGATAATTGGTGTATAGATTCAACGGGATTTTCCGGAGCTATTGCCCTCCCGGTAGATGATACAACTTGCAACTAGCCTTATTTTTCTTATCCACAACAAAGAAACGCCTCTTAGAATATAATATAAACATATAAAGTCGATATTAACTTCAAAGGTCGTTTTCTTTGTATAAAGTATAATAAATGAAAATTTCTTCAAAAAAGGGCTTTACACTGATTGAATTGCTGGTTGTTATAGCGATTATCGGTATTTTGGCCTCGGTTGTGTTGGCGTCTCTAAATACCGCAAGAGGTAAGGGTAATAATGCTAAAATCAAAGCTCAACTTTCAGGCGCGCGTGCAGGCGCAGAGATTTGGTATGACAATAACTCTAGCGCTTATACGGGCATGTGTTCTGCGGTTGTCGGCGACGGGTATATCTATCCGTATCTTCAGAGCGCAAATTATCCCGCTTCGCCTGCAGTAGCTTGTTTTGCGGCAGCTGGTGCTTACGCAGTATCGGTTCCATTGTCAGTTCCCGAAGGGACGAGTAACCACTGGTGTATTGACTCAACGGGAACTTCAGCAGGTCGTGGAACTGCTGCGGTAACAACAGTTTGCCCGTAATCTTTTACTTTCGGCGTTGTCAAAAAAGCCCCGTGCAAGCGGGGCTTTTTTGTTGTAACTATCGGGGTCCGACCCCAAGAGAGGGAACATCCGAAGGAACATCCGAAGTTCGACTTCGGAAACTCGGATCGGAAACTCGGAAACTTTGGAAAAACCTAATTCTCAAGAATCAGATCCTTTATTTCTTTGTCTGAAGACTCTTCTAGCCACTCAACTATTCCGGATTGATATTGTTCGTGACTCCCGAAAACCTCATTTAGAAAATTCATATCAAGTAAGTTTGGAATGTTAGCTCTCCCTGAATAATCCATATGGCTTGACCACGGATAATTTTCAAGAAAACTTAACGTTTCTTTATTTTTCAATATTTTGCTATTTTTCCATTCGGGTTCGATCAGTGACAGAGGGTTTAGGTGTATATAATAGGGAAGATAAATAAAATGTTGCTGCTCTTTTACGATGACTGACTTAAATTTTCCTTGGAAAAGAGGCCCGACTCTATCGTATTTTTTGTTGAAATAGTTTGTATATCCCGTCCCAACTTTTCTCATAAATTCCGTAATGCCATTTTCCTCAACTCTCTCAATCATTAAATGATAATGATTTGGCATCAATACAAAAGCCAATATCTTAACCAGTGGTGTCTCGCTCCGAAGTTCGACTTCGGATAATTTAGACATTTTTGGCTCAAACGAGTGTCTTTCGCTATCGGCGCCTTCCATATTGTTGAATACTAGAAGTGAATACAAAAAACGGATCCGATCACTATCCCTCATAAAAATATTTCTTTTTTCCACCCCTCTGTTATAGATGTGATATATCTCGCCTACAGTTTGCTGGCCCATATTTTTATTATATACTATTTATCCGAAGTTATCCGAAGTTCGACTTCGGAGGGTGTAAATAAATATTTTGAAGTAGAATAAGTGATAATGCAATATATAGAAATTATAGTTTTTCTCTTTGGCCTTGCGATCGGCAGTTTTTTAAATTCCATAGTTTTTAGATATAACACTGGCGAGAGCGTGGCGAATGGGCGCTCCAGATGTTTCAACTGCGGGCGGGCGCTTTCTTGGGCGGAATTGATCCCTGTTTTTAGTTTTTTAATTTTACGCGGAAAGTGCAAAAATTGTTCGTCCAAAATTTCCTGGCAATATCCTGCGGGAGAGCTTTTAACGGGAATTTTATTTCTTGCGTTTTTTATCGAGTGGCAGAAGAAATTTCCGGATAACGCTGCGGTGCTTCTCTTTTGGTTTTTAATATGCTCTTTTTTGGTATTAATCACGCTTTATGATATAAAGCATAAAATAATCCCGGACAGTTTTGCATATTCTTTTTTGGCTTTGGCTTTTTTGTCAAAGTTTATTTTTTCTGAGATTAATCTCCTTGATTTGTTCCTAAGTTTGCTCCCGGCGGCGTTTTTGTTTTCTCTTTGGTTCTTCTCAAAAGGGAGGTGGATGGGTTTGGGGGACGCGAAATTGATGCTTGGAGGAGGCGTTTTTTTAGGTTTTCCTGGGGTAGTTTATGCTTTACTCCTAAGCTTCTGGATAGGCGCTCTCGCTGGGATCGCCTTGCTTTTGGGCTTCTCCGGAATTACAATTAAAAGCGAGATACCCTTTGGCCCGTTTTTGATTTTAGGTATTGTTTTAGCTTTTTTCTTTTCAGATTCACTTTCTTTTTTTAGTTTTTTCTATGCCTAGAGCAAAAAAAAATATAAATAAGTTTGATTCAAAGACCGTTATTTGGTCTGGGGTTGCAGCCGTTTTGTTCTTTTCGCTTTTATTGACGAATTTTTTTGGAGGAGTTCCTAAAGATGAGGTAAAATTAACCATCGATTTCGGGGACGGCAATATACGAAATTTTACGGCTCCTGCCAAAGAAGGTAGGACGGCCTGGAGCATGCTCCAGCAGGCAAACGCGGTTTACGGGATTCCTCTTTTGGTGGAAAATCACTTTGCTCCCGAGGCCATCGGAGACAAGAAAAACGGGGAGGATGGGAAGAAATGGAATTTTTATGTAAACGGTAGATTGCGCGAAACAACCCCTTATGAGGAAAAACTTTTGGGAGGCGAAAAAATATTATTTAAGTTTGAATAGGGTGAAAGTCTCCCGCGGATTCACGTTAATTGAGATGCTGATAGTTATAACGATTATCAGCATAGTTACCACAATCGCACTTGTTGGGTATAAAGATTACGGCGCGCAGTTGAATGTCCGGAGGAGCGCGAATGAAATTGCTCTCGCAATCCGCGAAGCGCAAGCAAACGCGCTAGCAGTTAAGGGATACGATCATGACAATAATTCCGGGACGCCTCTTTTATTCACTTCTTGGGGAGTTTATTTTAACAAGACAGTTTCAACGACTCAATATAATATTTTTGTCGATTTAGACGGGGACAAAAACTATGATTCCGGAGAATCCGTAAAGACTATAAATATATTAAACGGCGTCAAAATTTTAAATTTGGCTAAAGGGCTCGAAACTAGCGAAACAGACGATAGTTCAATTACCCGCTTGGACATTGTCTATCAGCGTCCGAACCCGGACACCACTTTGAAAGCCAACGGAGCGACATGTTCCGGAGCGGTTATTTCCGGGACATGTCCGGATCTTGAAATAATTCTTCAGGGGGTAACTGGTACACAAAGAACGGTCGTGGTTTGGTCGACGGGGCAGGTATCAATAGAATAATATGAAAGGATTTACGCTTCTCGAAACTATCGTCGCGATCTCTGTTTTAACGATTGTTATTTTGGGTCCGTTGGCTGTAACAACTTCTATTCTTTCAAATTCAAGCTTTTCGTCAAATCAGATAATCGCGTACAACCTCGCGGAGGAAGCGATGGAATTTATAATAAACAAGAGAGATTCGAATGTATTTGAGGGCAATAATTGGGATAATAGTTTTGGGAGCTGCATCCCCCTACCGAATGGTTGCCGTATCGACGTCACGACCCAAGATATTCAGGGATGTGGCGCTAATTGCGAGAAGATACATCGTAATTCCGCCTCAGGCTTATACAGTCATAATACCAGTGACCCAGTTACTATTTTTGAGAGGAGAGTATTTATTGAAGGCGGCGGCGGGGACGAGAAACGAGTTAAAGTTACTTTAAGCTGGTCAGAGAAAAACGGCAGCGCCCGCTCATTTACTTTAGAAAGATATGTTTACAACAGAGAATAAAATGAAGGGATTTACTCTTTTGGAGATGCTGATTGCGTTGGCAATTTTCACTATTGCCGTTTTTGTCGTTTTGACGGCACTTTTTTCGATTGCAAATGTGCAGAAAAAAGTTATAGCCAAGCAAAGCGCGGAGGATAATTTGAGATTCGCATTTGAATCAATGACGAAAGAAATACGGACAGGAAAGATATTTCATTGCTTGACTTCAGGGACACTCACGTTGCCGCAGGACTGCGATTTCCCCAGCGGAGGAAATTCTTTCACATTCAAAAATAACCCCGCCGGCCAGACTGTAACGTATCAAGTCGTAAACCAACAGTTGGTAAAATCTTCTAATGGGACCTTGCCTTGCACACCTGACCCAAACGATTACATTGATTGCCAGAAATTGACTTCTCCAGATCTTGTTATAGTCAACAAAGTTAATTTTTACGTTAGCGGGACGGAGGGCGGTGACGGAGCGCAATCTATGGCGACAATTGTTCTCGAGGGGCAGGTTTTCGATCCCGTGCATAATATCGCCACCGCTAAGCTTAATTTACAGACGACCGTATCTAAAAGAGGCATATTAGATAGACCATGATTTATTCAAAAGGCATCGCATTATTATTGAGCATCATATTAGTATCCATTGTTCTCGCGGTGAGCGTAGGCGTATCCAATATTGTCTCGACGGAAATTTCCCTTTCCAATACTGGCCGGCAGTCCCAAGTTGCTTTCTACGCGGCAGACGCCGGAGTCGATTGCGCAATTTACTGGGACACGCTGAATAATGGAGATCCCGGAAGCGCTTTTGCAACTACAAATCCGGATACTTTCAATAATCTTCCCAATGCTTGCGCTGGAGATTCAATTCAGGTTGGCGGAAAAAATTCCTGCGTGAATAGCGCATATCCTCAATATGGAGATGGCTCGTCGTCTAGCCCATGCGGGGGAGCAGAAGACAAAAGAGGAGGTAAGTCGGTTTTTACCCTTTCTTTTGAAAATGGTTCATGCGCTATAGTCACGGTCTTAAGGCGCCAAGATAGCTTGGCGAACCCTACCAGTATTGAGACATTTATACATTCCGACGGACATAGTTCTGGCGATGCCAACTGCTTAAGCAATAATCCTCGGGTTTTCCAAAGAAGCATTGAAACAACTAGCTTCGGTGATTAGACTAGGGTTGTGGCAGACGCGAAAGGTAGAATAGAGAAACTCAAAAAAGCGATAAATAAATACCGCTATGATTACCATGTCTTAAACAAAGAAACAATTTCCATCGAAGCGCTCGATTCCCTAAAGCACGAATTAAAAAAGCTTGAGGATGAATATCCGGAACTCGTAACTCCCGATTCGCCGACCCAGCGCGTGGCCGGGGAACCCTTAAAGGGCTTCAAAAAAATTACGCACCGCGTTCCCATGCTTTCTTTGGAGGATGTTTTTTCGGAAGAAGAATTTTCGGATTGGGAAAAACGCATCGCAAAACTTCTGCACATCTCGTATACTACGGAACTTTTCTCGGAGCTTAAATTTGACGGGCTTGCGGTCAGTCTGGTTTATAAAAACGGCGTTTTAGACTATGCTTCCACGCGCGGGAACGGCAAAGTCGGCGAGGATGTTACGCAAAACATCAAAACCATAGAAGCGATTCCGCTTCGGCTTGAGAAAGATATTAAAGGCGAAGTTGAAATCAGAGGAGAGGTTATTATAACGCGAAAAGGTTTTGAAAAAATCAACCGCGAACAAAAGAAAAAAGGGGAAGCTGTTTACGCGAATCCGCGAAATCTCGCGGCGGGATCTTTGCGCCAGCTTGATCCAAAAATGACCGCATCGCGCAATCTTGACTTTCACGCGTATGATATCGTAGGCGACATCGGCCAAAAAACGCACGCAAGGGAACACGAGATTTTGCGCGAATTAGGTTTTAAAACGGACAAGGAGGCGCATATCGCAAAAAAACCGGAAGATATTTTTAAGTTTAAAGAAAAAATAGAATACCTGCGCGAGAAGCTTGAATACGAAATAGACGGCCTAGTCATCCAAATTAACGACAATGCGATTTTTGATAAGCTCGGCGTGGCTGGTAAAGCTCCTAGAGGTGCTATTGCTTTTAAATTTGCGCCGAAGGAAGCTACCACGATTGTGCGCGATATTTTGGTTCAGGTGGGGCGGACAGGGAAATTGACGCCTGTCGCGGTCTTGGAGCCGATTCAAGTTGGAGGAGTTACAATTTCTCGGGCCTCGCTTCATAATGAAGAAGAAATCAGAAGGCTAGGACTTAAAATCGGAGACACGGTTATCGTTGGGCGCGCGGGCGATGTAATACCGGATGTCAGGAAAGTTTTGAAAGAGCTACGTCGGGGAAAAGAAAGGGAATTTCATATGCCGAAACAATGCCCGGTTTGCGGACACAAAGCCGAACGGGACAAAGGAGGCCCCTTAACTTTCTGTCTGAATAAAAAATGCCCTGCGAAGCACCGCGAAGGGATTTATCACTTTGTAGGAAAAAACGCTTTCGATATTGACGGCTTGGGCCCAAAAATCGTGGATGTTCTACTGGACGAAGGATTGATACAGGATGCCGCGGATATTTTTGACCTTATAGAAGGGGATATCAAGCCGCTTGAAAGATTTGGCGAGAAATCCGCAGAAAATATTATACGTGCGATACATGCCAAAGAAAAAATCACGCTTCCGAGATTTCTGATAGCGCTTGGCATTTTGCATGTGGGCGAGGAAACAGCCCTCGATTTGGCGGATCGTTTCGGCGCACAGGAGAAAATAAAAGAAGCTTCGCTTGAAGAGATTAATGATATTGAAAATATAGGGGATGTCGTTACAAAAAGCGTTTACGACTGGTTCCGCGATCCATACAATAAGCGCTATTTGGAAAAACTTCTGCGCCGCGTTAGTATCGAGAAATATCACCAACCTTCGGGGAAATTAAAGGGGAAGATTTTTGTTCTTACAGGTTCGCTTGAAACAATCACGCGCGGTGAAGCGAAGGCGCGGGTTCGGAAACTCGGCGGGAAGACTTCGGAATCGGTCGGGAAAGATACGGATTTCGTTGTTGCGGGTTCCGAGCCTGGCTCGAAGCTGGATAAAGCTCAAAAACTGGGAGTAAAAATTATAGACGAAAAAGAATTTTTGAAGATGATATGAATTCTGAAACCAAATCTTGCCAAAACTGCAAAAAAGATTTCGTCATCGAACCGGAGGATTTTAAATTTTACGAAAAGATGCAGGTCCCCCCGCCGACATTTTGCCCCAGATGCCGCCTTCAGCGGCGATTAGGATTTTTTAATATTTTCAATCTTTATCAGCGTAAATGCGATCTTTGCAAAATCGATATGGTTTCCGCTTTTCCAAAAGATTCCCAATATACTGTTTATTGTCAGAAATGCTGGTGGTCTGATAAATGGAATTATTTGGACTACGGGCAGGAATATGATTTTTCCAAATCGTTTTTTCAGCAATTCGATGAACTGCTACATAAGACCCCACTTATTGGATTGGCAAACGACCATACTACGAATGTAAATTCCGAGTATAATAATTTTTCCGGATACCTTAAAAATTGTTATCTTTTATTCCACGCGGATATGGATGAAAATTCAGCGTATGGATTTTATTTAAATCACGTGAATGAGACTATTGATTCCTCGGTGATGATTTCTTGCGAGCTTTGTTATGATTCAATGTTCGCTTATAAAAGCAGTAGATGTGTCGGACTTCAGAGTCAAGTTACAAATTCTATTGATTGCGCTTTCTTGAAAGATTCTCATAATTGCCAAAATTGTTTTGCCTCAACGAATTTAAGAAACAAAAAATATTATATTTTCAATAAACCCTATACCAAAGAAGAATATTTTAAAGAAATCGCTAAATGGGATCTCGGTTCGTATAAAACATATAAAGAAATACAAAAATTAGCCGAAGAACACTGGGGAAAATCTATTCCAAAGCCCAGTTTTGATGATATGTCGGTGAATCATACTGGTAGCCATGTCTTTCAGTCAAAAAACTGCAAAGAGTGTTTTGAGGTGGTTGGCGCCGAAGATTCAAAATATCTTTTAATGCTATATGCCCCGCCGATCAAAGATTGCTATGACGTTTCAAGTTGGGGAAATAATATATCTTTGTTTTACGATTGCTGTAATTGCGGAGAAAATGCTTCCGGAATTAAATTCTCTTACGGCTCCGGAATAAATCTTTATGACGCGGAGTATTGCTATCAATCCCTTGGGGGATCCAATCAATTTGGGTCCATTTCCGGGAGAAAGGGCGAATATGTAATTCTCAACAAGCGCTACGAAAAAGAAGAATATGAAAAACTCCGCGCAAAAATAATCCAGCACATGAACGAGATGCCATATGCAGATAAAAAGGGGAGAGTCTACAAATACGGCGAGTTTTTTCCGATAGAGCTTTCTCCTTATGCGTATAACGAAACGATCGCGTCGAACTTTTTTCCAATGAGGAAAGAAGAAATATTAGAAAATGGGTATAAATGTAGAGAACCAGAAGTTAAGAAACACGACACAACAATGAAAGCGGAAGATCTGCTCGACCATATTAAGGACGCGCCGGCTTCAATTTTAAATGAAGCGATAAAATGCCAAAAATGCGAGAGGGGATTTAGGATAATTTCGATGGAATTAAAATTTTTGCGTGAAAGAAATTTGCCATTGCCGCGAGAATGTCCCTTTTGTCGGATTGAAGAAAAATTCAACCAATGGGTAAAAAATTTGCGCTTAATCCCGCGCGTTTGTGACAAATGCGGAGCGAACTTTGAAACAAAATTTACCAAAGAAGAAGCGCCTGTGGTATATTGCAAAAAGTGTTACCAGCAGGAATTCGTGTAGCTTGAAATTTATAGCTTAATAGTTTAGTATTTAATTATGAGCACTGGAGCGGTTTTAGAAAAAATAGGAAAAATAGAAAAAGAACTTCAAAAACTGAAGGTTGATTTTTTATTGCGCTTGCCGGAACAAAAAAGGGGAGGCAGATATTCTGACAAGGAAATTGTGCGCGAGGTGAAAAAAGCGAGAAAACAAATCTGGAATGAAAAATACTCGCGAAGAATATAGAGTTTTTCTGGATACCTCAGTTTTACTTTCTGGGCTTAATTCTCCAAATGGAGCTTCTGGCTTGATAATTTCTCTCTTTAAGGTTAGAAAAATAGATATCGTTATTTCTCCCGAAGTTATCGAAGAAGCTGAAAGAGTTATTCAGCATAAACTCCAATCACTAAAAACAGCTTTCCTTGATTTTCTTTCGGATAAACCAGAAATCACAAAGAGACTTACAAATGTCGAACTGAAAAAGACTTCTTTTATTCTTTTTTCAGAAGATACTCCGATTTTTGCTGGAGCAATCAAATCGCGCGCTGATTTTCTTTTGACGCTAGATAAAGATTTTCAAAAACTTACCAAGGGTAAAACAAAATGCGAAGTATTGACCCCGGGCGAATTTTTAGTAAAATATAGAGCCAAGTAATTTATGGAAACTAGAAAGTGCCAGAATTGTAAAGCTAGTTTTGCCATCGAGCCGGAGGATTTTAAATTTTATGAGAAAATGCAGGTTCCCCCGCCGACATTTTGCCCGATGTGTCGGTTTCAGAGAAGGCTAATGTTTCGAAATGAGAGAGCTTTGTACAAAGACAAATGCGATCTATGCGGGGAAGATATGATCTCGGTCTTTTCTCCGGATAAACCTTTTAAAGTTTATTGTTCGCCATGTTGGTGGTCGGATAATTGGGATCCTTTGGCCTCGGGACAGGAATATGACCCTTCGCGCAATTTCTTCGAACAGATGAAGGAGGTGCAATTGAAAGCGCCGTTTATGAATTTGATTGTGGGCTATTCTACGTTAGTTAATAGTGAATATGTGAATCATGCCGACAATTTAAAAAATTGCTATCTAGTTTATAATAGCGGTCCGGATGAAAACGTACAGTATGCTGAAATGGCTGTAAACGATAAAGATTCAGCAGATTGCACTATTTTTAGAGACTCAGAACTTTGTTATTGGGCAATTGATGGATACCGGCTTTATCAAGTATTTTTTTCTGAAGATTGTAATGATTCTCATAATCTCTATTTTTCTAAAAATTTATCAGGATGTTCGGACTGTTTTGGGTGTATTAATTTGAGAAATAAAAAATATCATATTTTTAACGAGCCATATTCAAAAGAGGAGTATGAGAAAAAGATAAAAGAATTTAGATCGGATTCATATAAAGCAATCCAAGAAATGAAAGATAGAGTATATAAATTCTGGCAGACTATCCCGCAAAAATTCATGCACGAGAGGCATAATGTAAATGTATCTGGAGATTATGTCTATGAATCAAAAAATTCTCACTATATGTATCAGTCGTTATCTACCGAGGATGCTAAGTTTTGCTCCTTTATAAACACGCCAAGTTCAAAAGATGTATATGACTATACAGAGTGGGGTGATAATGCACAGCGGATAATTGATGTTATTACAACTGGCAGGCAAGCAGACAATATTAAATTTTCTTCTGCTGTATGGGATAGCTGCCGTAATGTAGAGTACTCGATGTATAATGTTTCTTGTTCCAACAACTTCGGTTGCGCCAATCTAAGAAAGAAACAAAATTGCATTTTAAATAAACAGTATGCGAAAGAAGAATATGAAAAACTGCGCGCTAAAATTATTCAAGATTTAGAAAAAAATCCATATATAGATTCGAAAGGAAGAGTTTTTAAATACGGAGAATTTTTGCCTTATGATTTAAGCCCTTATAATTATAACGAATCGACCGCAAGTTGGTATTTTGAGCTTCCTAAGGAAAAAGTTTTGGAGAGTGGCTGGAGGTGGCATGATCCAGCGCCTTCGGAATATAAAGTAACTATGAAGCCTGAAGATATGCCGGATAGCATTAATGATGTTAAAGATGATATTGTAAATGAAGTTTTCGAATGTCTTGATTGCAAAGGCGTTTGGCGGGTAATCAAGCCGGAATTGGAACTTTTGCGCCGATTCGGCTTGCCGCTTCCAAGAAAATGTCCGAATTGCAGGTATAAAGAAAGACATTCCAGAATAAATCCCCCACAACTTTGGGATCGAGCATGCGCGAAATGTGGAAAGGCAATACAAACTAGTTACGCGCCCGCCCGACCTGAAATAATTTATTGCGGGGAGTGTTACCAAAAAGGATTTATATAAAATTATGGAAATAAAAATCGTCAAAGATAAAATAAGTATGGGGGAAGTTTCCGAGATGGCGGGGAAATTGTTCGGGGATTTTACGAAGGCCGTGGTGGATATCGAGCAGGGGATTATGGGCGTTGGAGGAGAGTTGCATGCCGATATCGAGGTCAAACTTATGGAAGAATGCGGATCGAAGCGCGAAAATACGTGGGGCATCAATATTTATCCGAAGATTTCGGGGGAGGATATGATTGAGTTTGATTCCATGGTGAATATTAAGCCACTTTTGGGCAACCGCACGCGGGGCGTGGAAAATAATAAAATTAAAGATAAAATTAGAAAAGTATGCAATTTACTCATAAAAACCTAGCCATGGGGCGCTGGCAGGAACTCTCGCTTTCCGAACAGCTCGGGAATATCGGAAGCGAGGTCGGCAGGGCGAGGAAATGGAAAGGAAAAAACGAGAGGATTTTCGAAGGAGCTTGGCATAGGGCGCTTGAACTTTTTGATCTGACTCTTTCCGATCCGCGCTGGATGGGCAGGCTCCGCGAAATTGCCCGCGCCCGTGAGGTTTTCTGCGACGCGGTTTTTGGCGGAGGCGAATATTCGAGTTCGCTTGAAGATATGGAAAAATATTTTTATCCGTTCGCGTTTAGTGCAAGAAATCATGCTTTCTAAAGATGATATAAAAAAATTAGCGGAGTTGGCACGCATACATTTGACAGCAAGCGAGGAGGAAAAATTAGAAAAAGACCTTTCGAATATTTTGGGTTATATAGAAAAGTTAAAAGATGTGGATATTTCAAATGTTCCTGAAATGACGCACGCGACGGAGGAAAAAAATGTTTTTCGAGCGGATGAAGACGTTTCGAGGGACGACATTTTGCTTCGCGAGCAATTTCCGGAAAGCGAGCGCGGTTATTTAAAGGTCAAAGGAGTTTTCGAGAGAGAATGATTAAAGAGACGATAGAAAAACTTGAGAAAAGGAAGATCTCCGCGCGGGAGCTCGTCACGCATTACCTGGACCAAATTAAAAAGAAAGATCCGGAACTAAACGCCTACCGCGAGGTATTTGACGATGCTTTTTTGACAGCCGAGGAAATAGATAAAAAAATAAAACACGGCGATACGCCCCGCGTGCTTGAGGGGATTCCTTTTGCGATCAAGGACAATATATTAATTAAAGGCAAAATGTCCGGCGCCTCCTCGAAAATTCTCGAAGGATATACGGCTTCATACGATGCCACGGCGGTAAAAAAACTTCGCGACGAGGGCGCAATTTTTCTCGGGCGCACAAATATGGACGAATTCGCGATGGGCTCCTCAACGGAGAATTCCGCTTACGGCCCGACTAAAAACCCGGCGGATCCGACGCGCGTTCCGGGAGGTTCTTCGGGAGGTTCGGCGGCTGCTGTTGCCGCTGATATGGCCGTCGCCGCTCTGGGATCGGATACAGGGGGCTCAATCCGTCAGCCCGCGGCTTTCTGCGGGGCTGTCGGCCTCAAGCCTACTTACAGCACGGTCTCGCGCTCGGGCTTGATCGCGATGGCCTCGTCCTTGGACCAGATCGGGCCCATCACAAAAACCGTAGAAGATGCAGAAATAATTTTCAATGTGATAAAAGGAAAAGATGAGCTTGATGCAACTAGCTTGGAAGTTGAGCTTCCAAGAGGAAGCTCAACTTCCAAAACCATCGGTGTCCCTCGAGAGTATTTTTCACTAGCCGAAGGAGGGAAGGAGGGTTTGGACGAAGATGTCGCAAAAAAATTTAGAGAAGCGATTGATTTTCTAAAAAATAAGGGATTAGAAATAAAAGAAGTTTCATTGCCGTCGGTCCATTACGCGCTCGCCGCGTATTATATTGTTATGCCTGCGGAAGTTTCCGCGAATTTATCCCGCTTTGATGGAGTTAGGTATGGGGCGCGCGAAGACGGAAAAAATCTTTTTGATGTTTACGCTAAAACTAGAGAGCGCGGATTTGGCGAAGAGGTTCGGAGGAGAATTATTCTTGGAACATATGTGTTATCAGCCGGATATTACGATGCTTATTACTCACGGGCGCAGAAAGTTCGATATATGATCAGGAAAGATTTTGAAAATGAATTCAAAAACGTGGATTTACTCCTAACTCCGACAACTCCGCATCCCGCGTTTAAGATAGGAGAGAAAGCATCCGATCCGCTCTCTATGTATCTCGAGGACATTTACACCGTGCCAATCAATCTTGCCGGAGTTCCTGCGATCTCGATTCCGTTTGGAAGCGTCGAAAAAGAGGGAAAAAATCTCCCGGTCGGGGTCCAGTTTGTCGCCCCTTGGTTTGAGGAATCGCGCCTCTTTGAAGTCGGGAAGATTTTAGAGAGTAAATAAATTGGTTAGGCCGCTTTTGCTATTCCTTCGATCCAGCCCATTATTTTTCTCCGAAAATCTGTGCTGTTTCGTACTTTGACTCTCAATGTACCGAAATATTTTTCTGGATTCAAATAAGTTTTCTTATTTTTTACTTTAATAAAAGTTGGCTTGGAAAATTGAGATTTCGGAATCTTTGTTGCCTTTGACCAAAATTGCAAAACGCTTGCCGTCCTGTCTTTGTGTAAATAATTTAGGGCTATTCTCAGGTGAATTTTGTCCTTCGAAATCTTACAACAATCATTCAGCCAGCGGATTATTAGTTTAATTATTTTGGGGTTAGAATTTGTAAAGCCAAATTCTCCATCTCCTTTGTTATAGCCCTCGGCCAAATAAAGGGAGGCCCCGATTAAAAACAACTCTCGCCTAGAAAGGTTCCCGATTTCGCTTATTCCCTCCTCTTTTAACCTTCTGATTTTTAGAAGGCGCTTTTTGCGCAATTTTTCGGCAGATAAAGTTCCTCCCATTATCTGTTTTTGAAAAAGTTTTTTGAGCTGCTTTTTTGACAGAACAATGTCTTGGCACCAGTATCTAACTGTGCTTTTCGGAATTCCTAAGCGCTTTGTTATTTCATTCAAACTGGAGCCAGTGTTTCTAAGTTGTCTCGCCTTGTCGCGAAGAAAGGTTTGAGCCATTGAACTAGCTTATATATAAAATTATACCATATATAGGGGTTTAATAAATATAAAATCTGTGGATATAATAGATATTTGCGCTTTTTGCTAAGCTATGTATAATTATTATGCGGGGTAGAGAAGCAGTATCTCGGGAGGCTCATAGAAAATTTCTGTGACCATATGTAGCAATGCATATTGGAAAAATCCTCGAAATTGCTGGAAACTCGTTAGAGCCATTCTTGCAACAACGCAATCCGAAAGGATAAACGTGAGTGCTAAAAAAAGAATGGATTCGACAATCAGCAGCCAAGCCTTAGAAATAGGGAAGGTTCAGAGACTATAATGAGGAATTCCCATTGGGAATATGGTATAGTCCATTCCTTTAAGAAACTAAAGGTGTAGAAGAACCTCCAGACCCGGGTGCAATTCCCGGCTCCGCAACAAGTTTAAATTTTGTAAGGAAGTTTTTTATGTTTCGTCTACTATATCAAGGACGAACTTATTATTAGTATATATATAATTAAACTCTATGGGAATTATATTGGCTATTATATTAGCGATTTCTGCGGGCGTATCTTATAGAGCCGAGTCTTCTTTGCCGGGGGACGCATTGTATTCGGTAAAGACGGATGTAAATGAAAGGGTGTCGGGCTGGCTTGCTTTATCAGCAGAGGCTGAATCGGAGCATCAGGCTAATTTGGCATTGCGCAGGTTGGCGGAAGCCGAGAAGCTCAAAGCCGAAGGGAAGCTCGACGCAGAGCTGAAATCAAGGCTTGAGGGCGAATTTAAGGAGCATGTTAAAGCGGCTGACGATGAAATGGATCGTCTTGAAGAAGAGGGCGAGTCGGACGCGGCCTCGTCTGTGCGGACGAAAATAAAATCATCTGTCAGTGCAAAGGGAAGTATTTTAGGAATTACCGAGATTGAAATTGAAAATGAATTTGAGAGCGAAAATGAAGTAGATGTAGAGGCAAATAGTAACAATAGCGATCAAAGTAGTGTCGAAACTAACATCAGCTCTAAAGTTTCCGGAGATTTCGGCGAACTTGAACTCGAATACGAATCAGGCGCTCTGAAACTTTCCGGGAAATTGGCGAGGGTGAACCCGTGCGTGGACTGGAGTGTCGATACGGTTATCTCGAAGGACAACCCTCCTTCCAATGTAACGTTCAACCTAACAAAGAAAAGCACTGCGGCAGTTTGCATTCAGGTTCTGGGAGAACCAGAGAAAATTGAGGTCGAAACTCCGACGGCAGCGGATGCGAATATAACCGTTAAAGTTGAGGGAGAGGTTGTCTTTTCAGGGAAAATTAAATAAATTTTCTAAGAAACCCGCCGCATTTCTGCGGCGGGTTTCTTTCTCTAGAAAAATGTGTTGCGAAAATTCTATTTTTTGATATGATATTATGTTATAGTCTGCCAGCGTAGTTCAACGGTTAGAACAAGGGACTCATAAGCCCTGGACGGAGGTTCGACTCCTCCCGCTGGCACACTTCGACTCGCTCCGCTCGCTCAGTGTAAGCTGGCGAGGAGAAGTATCATGAGTTTGTCGAAGGACCACAATTAAATGGGCTCGTGGTGTAGTCTGGTTAACACGTCCCCCTGTCACGGGGAAGATCGTGGGTTCAAATCCCATCGAGCCCGCCAATATAATGGATAAAAATAAAGAGAAAAAAATAAGCGATTTTTTTATTGGCCGCCTTAACCAATATCACAAACTGAAATATCAAATTGATGTAAATTTGAAGGAAAATTTAAGAGACCCCGACATCGATGCATATGCAATTTCAAAAAATCTCTGGACCTTAAACCTTCAAATTAAAACGGGGGAGCCAGAACTAAAGAAGTTTTTTGGCGTTAGTGAAAAAAAGGGAAAAACACGTATTGGTATTATTTCAACTAAAAATATATTTGAGGATATTGAAAAAATCATCAGACAAGCAGAAAAACAATATTCTAATAAAAAAAATCTTGTGCTTTTAATTGCAGACGAGTTTAGTCCATCTTTTGACCAAGGTTTTGCAAGAAAAATTCCACGCGAACCATATGAGTTCAAGGGTATATATCTTGTAAAACTCAAAAATCCTTATGACGAAGGGCAGGTTGTCGCCATTAAAGATATCTTCGGATTTCACGGGGAAGTGTTTTAAGATTGACAAATAATAGAGAAAATGCTATTATTTAGGTTGCAATTTGAACCTAAAAAAAGAAAGGGGCAAACATGTTATGAAAGGCATGAAATTGATTGCATGGGGATTTCTTCTTTTGATGGTTTCAGTCGTTTTCCTGGCGATGTACCCCAATCTCTTGATAACGAAGCCGGAAGAAGTTGTTAGTGTTTTCTATCGAGGGCATATGTTTCAGTACACAAATCCTGCCGTTCGATACGACCTAACGATGTCTATCTTGCTTTGTTGGGCTGCCGTCTGTGCAATTGGCGGTATGTGGACTCTCAGAGAAGTAAAACTACGCCTCTCATAGACGTGGCGAATTCCAAAAAAACGGCCTGTTCAGGTTCTATCCCCGACAGGTCGTTCTAATTTTTAAAAAAGTGGAGGCCATTTATTCCAAAAAAAGCAGAGCGTACATTGTGAGAACACCTACGCAAATTCCAAATAATTCCCTAAATACCGTCCCGAATTTTTTCCCGCTTTGTTTATGCAACTCCGGGACGAGGTCGGAGGAGGCGATGTAGATGAAAGTCCCTGCTGCGAAAGGGATTATCCAGTCCAAAATATATTCCGGGAATGCCCCCAGGCTGATGACAAGAATAGCGCCGCCCAAGGAAGCCACGGCGGAGAGGAAGTTAAACCACAGGGCTTGCCTGGCCTGATACCCCGAATGGATAAGCACTCCGAAATCCCCGATTTCTTGGGGAATTTCGTGTAGGATCACGGCGAGCGTTGTCGCGAGCCCAACCTCGACGCTTATAAAATAACTTGCCGCGATGACGACCCCGTCGATTAAATTATGGAGTCCATCTGAAACTAATATCAGCCGCCCAAGATATTTGGGGTCTCTTTCGCCGCTTTTATTGGACATGTCGTCGTGATCGTGATGTTGCCCGTGATGATGGTGCCACCGGAGGACTTTCTCAAGCACGAAAAAGACAAGCATCCCCAAAATAATGAGAAAAGATATAGTTTCCGGATTTTGGATTTTTTCGTACGCCTCCGGTATAAGATGGAAAAAAGCGTCGCCCAGAAGGGCGCCAGTCGCAATCGCGACAAGCATAAAAACAATCCGCGCCAAACGTTCCTCGCGAAATGAGATGGTAAGCGCCCCCACGAACGAAATTAAACTTACCGCCCCCACGCTTCCCAAAATATATAAAATATTGCCCATATTCTATTTTAGCGTTTTTAGGCTTATTTTAATAGAGATATCAAAGAAGGTTTTGGAAAAGTGAATAGGCCCGATTCGAGAGAAACGGGCCTTTCAGCTTTTGGCAGTAATCTTGGTTGAAGGTATTCCTTGGTCTGATCTAATGGGTAATTAACCAAATACCTGCAATCAATATCGCTGCCGCTTTAACCAAGTTGTTAAGGAGCTCTTTTATCTTTTTCATGTTTACCTCCTTCTGACCTGGGTTTTCCTTAATCTTATTTTATTTTTTTATTTTTGTCAAGAGATTCCTGTGATTATCTCAATTCCGCTCCGAATTGCTTCGCGGTCTCTTGGTAAACTTTTTTCTGTATCGCGTCCACTTCTTCTGAGGTGAGCGTCCGGTCGCTTGAGCGGTAGACGATGCGATAGGTGTAACTTATTTTATCCGCGCCGAATTTTTCCAAGTTTTCGTATTTATCCAAAAGAGTAACTTCTTCCACCAAATCCCCGCCAAGATCCCGAATTAAGTCAAAATAATTATTAGGGACGAATGAGTTTTGGATGATAAAAGAAATATCTCGCGTGATCGGGGGAAATTTGCTTACTTCTTTAAATTTATTGCCAATCTTTAATTGCTTTTTAACGCGCTCGTCTTGGGACCATAAAAGGCGAATATCGGGCAACTCCATGGATATTATGGCCAATCTTTCGAGTCCGAATCCAAACGCCCAGCCCGTATAATTTTCAGGATCAACCCCTAATTTTTTCAAAACGCTTCCGCTGACGACGCCGGAACCCAGAACCTCTACCCATTTCCCGCCTTTATCTACCTCCATTTCAATCGAAGGATTGGTAAAAGGGAACTGATCTTCATTAAACCGATATTTAATGTCTTTGCCGAAAATTGCTTGCGCTATCTTTATTAAGATATTCTCAAGGTCTTTTATGGTGATTATCTTCTGGCTCTTCGGCGCCAGATACCACCCGTCCATTTGGTGGAAAACATTCATATGATTTCGGTCGATTTCATCTTTGCGGTACACTTTTCCGAAAGAAAGCGAACCGACCGCCTCATTATTCTTGATTCTTTTTTTTATATCCTCGTTCTCGAGGTAGTAGTACCACATGACGGTCGTATGGGTGCGTAGGATATTTTTTTCGTCGGGATAGTAAGTATCGGATTTGCTTCGGGTTGGATGGTCCGGGGGAAAATCGAAGAGGTCGAAACTTATATCCGCCGGCACAATTTCCGGCGCGTCGACGATATCGAAATTCTTGAAATCTTTGAGTTTGATGATACGCCCCACCAGTTCGCAGATAGGACTTTCTGGTGTGCGCGATAAATCCGGCATATTCAAAAACCGCATCATCCTTTTCGATTCGGGATCTTGTTTTGAAGCCAGGGTTTTTATTAGTTCTTTTTCCTCAGGCGAATCAATATTTATCAGCATCTTGTGGTGAGCTTAGTCGAACCATTTATTTAAATTAACAGATTTCTTGAAAAAATTGAAGAACGCGCAGATAAACTTCGAAAATTATTTGCGCGTTCTATTTGGAGGGGAAAACCTCTTTATATCGCAGAAACATGTCTGCAATACATGAAGGAAAACGAGGAGGAATAATCTCACCGAGCTTATGCATTGCCTTTTTCCAAGCTTCGGTGCCAGGCCACAGCTCTTGGCCGTTGCGCATGATGTCTATGACTCGCACTGCGAACATTTTCCCGTTCTTGCATGTACAACCACACTCGCAGGTTCCGTCGGATTCGACGGCGAAACATATTTCCACGCTCTCTTTAGCAACTTTTACGTAAGTATCAAAGAGATTTTCTCTTGTTTGGATTTTTTTCACAAAGATCACCTCCTTTTTGACTCAATTATACAGCATCCGAGAACCTATGTCAACAAGAACTAATTGCTTTCTTATCTATATTCTGTTAGAATTGGGTTATAAAAACAAGGAATATTTCCACAGCAAATGCCTAAAAAATTAACCAAAAAAGAAGTTACTCCTAACGGGGGGAATGGGGGGTCTTATACTGCCAAAGATATTTATGTATTGGAGGGTCTTGAGCCGGTCCGGAAGCGCCCCGGAATGTATATTGGCTCGACGGGAGTTGAAGGACTTCACCATTTAATTTGGGAAGTTGTCGATAATTCGCTCGATGAGGCAATGGCCGGATACGCCAAGAATATTTCGGTGACTTTGCTTTCTGGTAATAAAGTCCGGGTTGTAGACGACGGCAGGGGAATCCCAGTTGATATACATAAGCAAACAAAAGTATCCGCGCTTGAGACAGTCATGACCACCCTTCACGCCGGAGGTAAATTCGGAGGGGATTCGTATAAGGTATCTGGGGGGCTTCACGGCGTTGGGGTTTCCGTTGTCAATGCGCTTTCGAAATCTTTGAATGCTCAAGTATGCCGGGATGGCGCTAAGTGGGAGCAGAGTTACATGCGCGGAAAGCCGGACGGGAAGGCGAAAAAAATAGGAGCGTGCAAGGGATCGGGGACGGCGATAACCTTCGAGCCGGATCCAGAAATTTTCAAGGAAATAAAATTTAGTTTGGATGTCATTTTGGAGCATTTGCGCCAGCAGGCGTATCTTACGGCAGGGGTTAAAATCCAGATCAAGGACGAGCGCGAGAAAGAAAAACATTTGCACAATTCTTACGCTTTCTGTTTCGAATCGGGCATTAGGTCATACATAAGTTTTTTGAACCGGAGGCAGAAGGTAAAAAACGAGACGATTTTTTATGCGACAAAAGAAGTAAATGGAATTGCTGTTGAAGTTGCGCTACAATATGTTGATGATTTAACAGCGAGGGAACTCGCTTTCGCGAACAATATTTACAATCAGGAAGGCGGCTCGCACCTAACTGGATTTCGGACGGCGTTGACGCGCGTATTGAACGATTACGCGCGCAAAAACGGATACCTCAAAGATAAAGACAGTCTGACGGGAGAGGATGTCCGAGAGGGATTGACTTCAGTCGTCGCCGTCAAAATACAAAATAGCGTCCTGCAGTTCGAGGGGCAAACAAAATCCAAATTAGGAAATCCGGAGGCAAGAGGGGCGGTGGAATCTGTTTTTGGGGAAGCATTTTCGGATTATCTCGAAGAAAACCCCTCGGAGGCGAGAGCTATTTTAGATAAGGTGATTTTAGCGCTTGAGGCGAGAAAAGCCGCAAAAGCCGCGAAGGACACGGTTTTGAGGAAGGGTATTTTGGACGGGCTGACTTTGCCAGGAAAATTGGCGGATTGCCAGTCGAGAAAGGCGGAAGAGTCGGAATTATTTATCGTTGAGGGAGATTCCGCGGGAGGATCCGCGAAAATGGCTCGAGACAGGAAATTTCAGGCGATATTGCCGCTTCGCGGGAAAATTTTGAACGTTGAGCGGGCGCGTTTGGATAAAATGCTTTCATCAAAAGAAATTAAGGCGTTGATCATCGCTTTGGGCGCTGCCATCGCGGAGGAGCTTGATATTTCAAAATTGCGCTATCACAAAATAGTCATTATGACGGACGCTGATGTCGACGGGGCGCATATCCGGACTCTTTTGCTAACTCTTTTTTATCGATACTACCTCCCGATTATCGAACACGGTTACTTGTATATAGCCCAGCCACCGTTATATCGAATTCAGAAAGGGAAAAATGTCCGCTATGCGTATTCGGATTCGGAGAAAGATAAAATTCTGAAAGAAATGGAGAAAATGGCGGTGGAGTCTAAAGCGAGCAAGGCAAAAGAAAAAATGGAAGAAGAACCCGCCGAAAACCAGAAAGGAGTTCAGGCAGCAGACGAGAAGATCCGCGGCGTTAATATCCAGCGCTATAAGGGACTTGGAGAGATGAACGCCTCCCAGCTTTGGGAGACGACAATGGATCCGGCAGTGCGCGTTTTGCGCCAAGTCCATGTTGGAGACGCCGCGGAATCCTCTAAAACTTTTGAGATATTGATGGGCGACGAAGTCGCCCCGAGAAAACTTTTCATCCAAACTCACGCAAGGGCTGTGCAGAATTTGGATGTGTAACAGATATTGCCATTTTTTGAGCTTTCTGCTACTATAATATTGAAATATTAAAAAGATTGGAGGTGATTTTTATGAATCGTCTTTGGGATGCCTGTGTGGCTTTCAGAGAAGATGATCGAATGGTTTTTCAGCTTTGTTCTGCCGATCCCACTATCTCGCAAGAAGAGAGGGATAAGATCAGCATCAAGACTGCCCTCAGGATGATAAAGGGGGCTGCGGAGTACTATTGCTACAACAAATCTTTGCCCCGCTTCTCTTTCAAATACTTGGTATCTAGGGCGATCATATGGCTGTCGCAATACTTGGAGGAGAAAGAGGTCTGTCAACCGTCATAAAAATTCAATAAGGAGGGGTGGTCTCATGCAGATTTCGTATGTCGTTATAATATGCGACAGCAAGACGGGCAAGAACGTTGTTGTTTCCGTAGTTTGTGAGGAGTATATGACTCCTGACATGGCGGTCGCAGCTCTTGATAGAGCTGCTCGCTATCATGAGCTGGTGTATGGAGTTGAAATGAGAGGGGAGAAGGAGAAATTCAGTGGGAAAGTCGCTGTTACCCTGAAGCCCAAAAAATGGCTTAAGGAACTCCCAGAGATTTTGCTGGATGCGGTAAAATCCGTGGCACGGGCTTTGGGAGCCGAGCTAAGGGAAACCGACGAAAAACTTCTATCAAGATTCAAAGCAGCCGTCGCATTAACAGCGTAGCAACAGAGATTCCTTCGTCTCTACAGTATAGAGGGGCCAGGTGTCAAAACCGACCCCTCTTGTTTTTTTATTTGGTGTTGTTATTATAGAGAGATAAGCCCCTCGGGGCTTTTAAAAAGCCCAAAAAATGAACTTTTTCGAAAAATTTATAAATTATTTAAAGGAAACCAGGCTCGAGTTGAGGCATGTAAATTGGCCATCGAGGCAGAATACAATCCGCTTCACTCTTTTGGTAATTGGGGCGTCTGCAATTCTCGCCCTATACATCGGGCTACTCGACGTATTTTTCCAATATTTGCTAAACACTTTTATTTTCTAATGGCTAAGCAAACCGGAGAATTCGGCAGAAATTGGTACGCAGTGCATACATATTCCGGATATGAAGACGCGGTCGCACGAAATTTGAGGCAAAGAATTGAATCCTTAGGAATGGAGGATAAAATTTTTAATGTTCTTGTTCCGACGGAGAAGAAAATAAAAATTAAAAGCGGGAAAAGAAGGAGCGTTGAGGAAAAAATATATCCGGGATATGTTTTAGTTGAAATGATTGTGACGGATGATTCCTGGTATGTTGTCCGAAACACCCCAAGAGTTACGGGATTCGTCGGCTCCGGGACTACGCCTACTCCGCTTTCTAGAGAGGAAATCGACGTCCTTTTCAAGAGAATGGGCCAAGACGAGCCGAAATTCAAAGTGGATGTTTCCGTGGGCGATTTGGTGCGCATAACCGACGGGCCGTTTAAGGAATTCGAAGGGAAAGTAAATGAGGTTGACGAAGAGCGAGGGAAGATAAAGGTTTTGGTTTCTATGTTCGGGAGGGAGACGCCCGTCGAGCTTGATTTTTTGCAGGTAAAAAAGCTATAAACTATTCATGGCAAAGCGGATAAAGACAATCTTAAAACTTCAGCTTCCCGCGGGAAAAGCGACCGCAGCGCCCCCGGTCGGGACGGCTTTGGGCCCGCACGGCATCAACATCGGGGAATTTGTGAAGAAATTTAACGCCGAAACGGCGGACAAAGGCGATTCAATTATACCCGCGGAGATTACTATATACGAAGATCGTACTTTTACTTTTGTTTTAAAAACTCCGCCTGCTTCGGATCTTCTCAGAAAGGCGGCAGGCATTGAGAAGGGTTCAGGCAATCCGCTTAAAGAAAAAGTTGGAAAAGTTAAAAAGGCCCAAATTAAGGAAATTGCTGCTCAAAAGATGGAGGATTTGAACGCAAAAGATATAGAGGGTGCGATGAAAATTGTGGAGGGGACTGCCCGCTCGATGGGGATTGAGGTAGAATAATTTCATGCAAAGAAAACCACTCCTAATCGCATTTGAAGGAATCGATGGGAGTGGCAAATTCACACAGGCATCCTTGCTCAAAAAATGGCTTGAGGAAAAAACCGGAAAGCCGGTTGGCGTTTGGGCGGAGCCAAACGATTCCAGTTTAATTGGGAAAACCATCCGTGCTTATTTAAATAAAAAAACATCTTTTAAAATAGAGCCACTCGAATTTCAAAGAATGTTTGTGCTTGATCGCGCCCATAATATTTTTTCGTTTCTTCATCACAATCAAGAAGGACACGATTTCAAAATAGCCGATCGATATGCGCTTTCCACAATTGCATTCGGAATGCTTTCTGGGCGCCCAGCGGAGGATTTCATTAAATTGCATAATGATGTGATCGGACCATCAATGGTCTGGCCGAATTTAACGATAATTTTGGATATCTCTCCCGAGACGTCAATTTCCAGAATCAAAGCGCGGGTTCCGGGTTTTAAGGAGGGGATAATCGCGGCGGATATAAATGAAAATAAATCAGTTCAGGAAAAAGTCCGCGGGCACTATCTCGAAATTGCGAAGCGCGAAGACCTTGGAAAGACAGTAGTTGTGAACGGCGAACGGCCTCCTGAAGATGTTTTTGAGGATGTGAAAAAGGTAGTCGCCAAACATTTTGCTTTACCGGCCTAGTTTGATACGATAATAAAATGCAACAGGCTAAACATATTTTCGGTCCAGGCTCCAATGTTAAGGAAAGAATGGTTACTGATTATGTGGTGCTTAGAGACAGGGTAGACGCATTAAAAAGGCTGGGGCTTAAAATCGGCCTTACTTCGGGAACGTTTGATCTTTATCACGAAGGACACAGCCGGTATCTCGAAAAAGCAAAGCAAGATTGCGATTTTCTTATCGTCGGAATAGATGGCGACGAAAAAGTGCGCGAGCGAAAAGGGAAAAATCGTCCCATCGTTTCAGAGAACGAGAGGATGGAAATTCTTTGCCATTGCCGGCACGTTGATTTGGTTTTCCTGAAAAAATTAGGGGATCCTAAGTGGGAGTTAGTAAAAACGGTCATGCCGGATGTTCTTGTTGCAACTGCGGAGACATATAAACCTGATCAAATAGAGGCGCTAAAAGAATATTGCGGAACGGTAAATGTGTTGCCTCCACAAGCGGCTACCTCGACTACTTCCCGAATAAGGCTATTATTGATGACTCCTATGGAAGAGGTCCGGGCTAAACTTGCGGACGTCATGAATTTTCTGGATAATTTCGACGGAAAAGGATCATAGTATGAAAGTCATTATTGCGTATGTTCCCGTATTGCATCGCGGATACCGCGATTTTTTTGCGGCAGAAAAAGCGGAAAAACTTTACCTACTAGATCAGTCATTCTTGGCTAATTTTGAATACCTTCGAAAGGATATGCGCGCTTTAAAGCAGGAAGATGTAAAAAAAGCCGTCGAGAGTCTGGGACTTTTTAAGAGTGTGGAAATTTTAGACAAAGAAAACATTGCTGAAGTAAAAGATGAGTCTATTATAATGCCGGACGAAGAGGAGATGCGGGTAATCGCAGAAAAATATTTTAATGGAATTAAAATTGAGTTTCGAAATGTTTTTTTACGATGGGATCCCAAGAAAGTTATTGAAGAAAAACAAGTTGATTACGAGCGCGTCATCTCGTACGAGGGGGTAGTTAAAGAAATGATGGATAAGGCTATCACAGAGAGCAAAAAGGCGACAAATCTTTGGAGACAAGTCGGGGCTGTCGTTGCTCGGGATGGAAATGTTCTGGCTACAGGTTTCAATAAACAAGTTCCAAGTCAGCACACTCCATACTACGAGGGAGACGCCCGAATGTTTTTTAAGAGAGGGCTTAATATCGAACTTACCACCGATCAGCACGCAGAATCTGTGGTAATTTCAGAGGCTGCTAAAAAAGGTATTGCTCTTCTGGGCGCGGATCTATACATTAGCACTTTTCCTTGCCCGCCCTGCGCGAAGATAGTCGCGGCCGCAGGAATAAAAAGATGTTATTTTTTATCGGGCTATTCGATGCTCGACGGCGAGAGAATTCTAAAGGATAGCGGAGTTGAAATAATTCAGGTTAGATAAAAACCTATCCCATTCGGAATCGGACGGGTCTATATTTTGGATCCTCTCTGTCTGTTATATTGGCCGTGACTATATGCCCGTGAAGATGGTCAACTGTAGCCCCGTTTCGTTTCGGATCGCCGAAACGCATTCCTAATACCCCGCTTTCCAGTTTGTATTTTTCCTCTGCCCAATCGATTATCTTTTTTAGTTCGGCCCATGCTTCTGGTTTCACTTGACTGATTTTCTCAGCGTGCTCGTTCACAATTATAAGAAGATGTACTTTTGTGTTTTCGTACGGCCAGCGATTTTTTCGAACGTTCCAATATTCCAAATCAATATCCCTTATTTCTGGCTCAAGCTCCGATTTGTCCAAGTTCTCTCTGCAGAAAGGGCAAAAGCCCTCGGTTAATATTTTTTCCATTACTTGCTTTTGTTCATCATTCCGGGAGTTGTCTAAATTTACGAATTCATTTTTTTCACTCATATCGCTTTATATTTTTCTTGTATAAACCCACTGCTCAAAATCGTATTCATTATTTTCATCTTTTGCGTGCTTTTTTTCAAGTTTCTTGTCCCATTTTGATTCGTCAAAGTTTGGAAAAGCGGCGTCTCCTTCAACTTTTGCGTCAACTATTGTTAAGTATAAAGTATCTGCGAATGGGAGAGCCAGCTTATAAATTTCTTCTCCGCCTAAAACAAAAATCTCCGCATTTCCTTCTGCGAGCTTTATAGCTTCGTCCCAGCTTGCAGCGGTTTCGCAATCGTCCCTATGATAGCTTTTATCTCGGGTTAGCACGATTGTTTTTCGATTCGGCAGGGAGTGCCCAATACGATTAACAATCGATTCTTCCGTTTTTCTGCCGACGATGATTATTTTGCCCAACGTAAGCTTCCGAAGATGTTTGAGATCATCGCTTAGGCGCCAAGGGAGATTTCCGTCGCTCCCGATTATTTTACTGTCTCTTGCAAATGCCGTTACCAGAGAAATTTTTATACCGGCGTCCATATTCTGCGTCTTGGAAGTTCGGGGTGATAATCTTCTATCGTAAAATGTTCGGCTCGAAAATCAAAAATATTTTTGATGGATGTGTCTAGGGTAACCGTCGGAAATTTTCCGGGTTTGGTCTGGAGAAGATCTTCTACATCTTTCATCTGTTCGGTATAGATATGGCCGTCGTCTACGAAGTAAACCAATTGTTTCGGTTTATGGCCTGTAACCTGCGCGATCATCATGAGCAGCGCCGCGTATTGGATAAAGTTAAAAACCAAGCCCACCGGCGCGTCGGCGCTTCTTTGCCTGTGTACCAAAGACATTTCTTTCGTTCGCGTATTAATGTGAACATGGAACCATCCGTGGCAGGGGACAACTACAACTTTTTGCTGCCTGCCTTTGCCGCGAGGAATATATTGAGGAATCCACGGAGAGACCTCGAGCGTTCTTAAATGCGGGATCTCTTCGATTTGCTCGATTAAAGTTGAGATTTGGTCGAAAGATTTTCCTTCAGATGTCGGAAATCTTCTCCATGCGGCGCCGTACGAACCTGGTCCGAGATCGCCCGTGGGAAGCCCGCGCTTCGCACATTTTTCTTCCGTGACCCAGGCTTTCCACCAACCCACGCCGAATTTTTTCATTTCATCTAAAGTCTGCGCCCCGTTCAAGAAGGCGACTAATTCGGCTATGGCCATTTTGAATTGCGAAGGTTCTGAAACTAAATCCCTTTCGGTTATTACCGGAAAACCGTTTTCCAATGGGAAGCGAAGCAATGACCCTATCCATTTATACGCCGGGTGATCCATTTGGGTGTCCACCTCTTCGCCCTTCTCTTTTATAGTCCGAAGAAGCTCCCGGTATTGCGTATCTGGCGTGCGTTCTTCAAATGGTCTATATTCGATCATGAAAGTATAAATATGATACCATAGTTCAAAAACAGATTAGGAGGCAAATATGGATAGCGCGGAATTGGTCATC
>Ga0209541_10003667_pt1 | contig 27955 bp, 33 predicted proteins | sample RifCSPlowO2_01_FD_184027 | JGI IMG/M metagenome (GOLD analysis project Ga0209541, IMG submission 184027) | Groundwater microbial communities from Rifle, Colorado - Rifle CSP2_plank lowO2_0.1 (SPAdes) (version 2) | ecosystem: Environmental > Aquatic > Deep subsurface > Groundwater | place... | reverse complement strand
GAAAAGAAAGGTTTATAAAGGTTAATTAACTAACTAATTTATGAAAAAGGACTTTATAGAATTAACAAACGAATCTAATGATAAGTTAGATAAGATAAAGAAATTTCTAAAGATAAAAAATAAGAGTTTAACTATTAATTACTTGGCAGAATTTTTTTATGAGTTGAAAAAAGAGGAGATTGAAGACCAAACTGGAAAATGATACTAACATACAAAATAAGGCATGAGCAGAATTTTGAAAGAGAATTAGCACTTGCTAAAAAGGTTGCAGAATATGGATTGTCTACAAAAAGTATAACAAGTAAAGATGTGAAACATCTTGGTTTGAAATCAGCAATTTCAAATCAGATACTCAAAAAGTATTCAAGAAATAAAAAGCTACAAAGAATATCATCTGTAAATCTAACTATTCCAAGTCAATCTATAAAAATTATAAAGAATAAAATTTATATTCCTTGCTTAAAACTTTCTCTTGATATTTATTTTGATAAGAACTTCACAAAAATAAATCAAATAGAGATAAGTAAAGAGTTTGCTTTTATCTCTGTTAGCTACGAAGAACCAAAAATCTACAAACCTAAATGCTTAATTGGGGTTGATAGAAACACAACTCACCATACTCTTATTGCTTCTAATCTTAAAACAGGAAAGGTTTTGAAACTTGGGAAAGAATGCAATCATATTCATCTCAAATATAAACATATGAGGAAAAGTTTGCAGGAGCAAGGCAAACTTAAAAAGTTAAAATCTATAAAACAACGGGAGAAACATATTATAAAAAACATTAATCATAAAATAACTACTGCTCTTGTCAACTATGCAAAACAAGTGAAAGGAGGGATAGTTCTGGAAGATTTAAAACAAATCAGGGAAACAGCAAAGACAAGAAGAAAACAAAGGTATTCCTTAAACTCTTGGAGTTATTATCAGCAACAAATGATGCTTGAATATAAATCCAAAAAGTTCGGAGTTCCAATATTTTATGTTGAACCTCAATATACATCTCAAAGATGTTCAAAATGTGGTCACATAGAAAGTTCAAATAGAAATAAAAATCTTTTCCAATGCAAGAAATGTGGAAAAGTTGAGGATGCTGGTGTAAATGCAGGTTTCAATATCGCAAGTTTATATCAACAAGGCATACCTAAATTCTGCAAAGAAAGTGATTTGCAGAAAGGGAACACTGATACCCCTAAAGAAGCTCTGCTCATGAAACCAAGTAACTTTAGAACCCAATCACTTTAGTGGTTGGAGTATGTCAGTGATATGTATGATACTGAAATGACTATCTCTATTGATAATCTTGCTATGATTTCTATTTTTAATGAATCTAAATCTACTCAAAGCATAAAAGTGAGTAATGTTAAAGGCAATGTTGAATCCAAGAATATCATAATAAAAGAAAACAATGCACAAATGCCTACCAAAGCAGAAGAAAGGATGGCTAAAGAGCCGATAACAGAAAAACAAGTTAATATGCTCACAAAAATGTTAGGATATAAAGGTGATACATCAAAGCTGTCTAAGCTTGAAGCTAGGAATCTTATTGAGGAATTATTAAGCAAACAAGAAAAAGAAAAGGAGGACGTTTATTATTAAAATGCAATACTACAAAAAAAAGTATGTAATTTATGAAATATTGAAGAATTGTACTAATAGGGATTTTTCTGCATTATCTAACAATAAAGCAAATATAAGGGGGCTTAAAGTATCCTGCATCTTTGATTTTGATAGGGTTTTGAAGCTAATGAATTGGGAAAAAAACAAGCAGAATCTATATAGAAGTGTTGCTACATTGAAATGTCTACCTAAATTCACTTTTAACCCAAAATTAAGGAAATCGGAAACTAGTGTATGGTACAAAGAACATTACTCTGAAGATGTTACTGATTATGATCTTCTTTTTGATTTTGATAGCAATGAAAGGGATTGGAAAGGGCTTTTAGATAATGTTAAAGCATTAAAAGAGTACCTAGATGATTACATTGTGCCTTACTATATCATTTTCTCTGGAAATAAAGGATTCCAGCTTGTTATCCCTGGAGAATATTTAAAAATTGAAAATATAGAAAAAGGAAATGTTTTTCCTCATAAATCAATAGCCGAAATAATAAAACAGAGAATTAACCTACCCCTTTTGGATCTAGCTAATAATGGAGTAAATAATAGATTGTGCAAGATACCTTATTCTTTAGTATTGGGAGGTTGTAAAAAGGAGTTAAATGAAGAAGAAATTAAAGATTACAATGAAAATGATATGACTATTGCCTTGCCTTTGTCAGATGAACAATTAAAAATTTTCTCTTTTGAAAAAATGAAGTTAAAAACTGTCATCAATGGTATTCCTTTGATTAGAAGAGGAAATTTGGAAAGATTTTCTGATTTATCCTTAGAACAAAAAAGGAAAAACATACAAAACTTTATTAAGATATTTAACTTCAAATAACGATGGGACATAACTATTATTCAGATGATTATGATAAGGGATATGAAGATAGATTGGATTATTTTGATAGCCATTTTAAAATTCTTGCTGAAGAAACTGCTAGAGCTAAAGGCATAACATTAAGCCAATATCTATCTCATATAAGAAACATAACTACTTTCAAAGCGATATTACGAGAAGTATTCAGTCAAGATGTTAGTTTAAGCAATTATGTAGATGGTATGAAAGTTAGGGATTATCAATTATTTTATGATAGAGGCATAATCCAAGATGTGGTAAATAGCAATTTAGAAGGAGAACCAGAAAGAATACAAGAAGAAATAATAACTGAAATACCAGAAGAAGTAAGGCAAGAAGAAAAGATAACAAAAGAATATTTTAAGGCTATGTTTACTGAATATTCTACAAACAAGAGTAAAAGAACAATAGCTTATAGGGATGAAGTTACAATTAAAGGCAAAAAAAGGGAAGTTTATAGGGATTCTAAAGGAAAGTTTGCCAAGAGATTATGAAGGGGGGTATATAACAAATCCCATCAAAAGGTAGTAGAAACTAGCCCAGAATGGCTAGAGTGAAGGATTTTAAGGGGTGTAGGGCAGTTCTATATGGCTATTTCACAAAACTTAAAAACTCCCTCTTCTTTGGTTAATCAAGACTTGATGGGTTACCTCTTTATCCCCAGATGATAGCTGCTACTTCTTTAAGTTTTACAAATATTTATAAAGGATATAACATAGGATATACTATGGAAAATGTAATGATTATTGAAAGTGTATGCAAAAGATGTAATCATAAATGGATGCCCAGGGGTAAGAAGATTTTTGTATGTCCAAGGTGCAGGTCTCCTAGATGGAATGAAGAGGAAGGAATAATCAGGGGAGATAAAAATCTTAGTCCAGATTCAGTTCTAGATATAATCGTGAATAACCCTATATTTCAGGAAGATTTAATGATAATTGGAGGAATTGTTAGAAATTAAAATGTGGTATCCATCAATTGAAGATGCAAAACAAGCTAACAAAGTTGCAGTAGAAAAATTTAGGGCTACTAAATCAGAGAGATTTCAAGTATTGTCTCAAGATAAATTAGGGATAGCTATTGGAAAGTGTAAGAAGAAGATAGGTAATGTTGAAAAAAAGGCGGCATGTATCCTCAAAAGCATATCAGATTCCCATCCATTTGCTTCTGCAAATCGTAGGACTGGTTACATTCTTATGAATGAATTTTTATGGAAGAATAAGGGACATCTAATTGCAAAGAAGAAAGAACATACTTCTCAATTGTTTAAAGAACTTAGAAGAAGGGATGTAAAGGAGAAAGAAATATTAGATTGGTATAATCATACTAAAACTAAAGTTTGAAAGGCTTAAGGTTTTTTATATGACCCTTCTTTTGCCTTTATCAGAGCCAAGAATCTTACCAAGACTATTATTAAAATTACTGCAATTATCTCCCAAATTTTTATCCCTGTTACCTGATAATTACCTGATTCATCAACTCTAATCTTGAACAGGACTCTCCATGATTCAATCCCCCAACAGGGGATATTCCTGCCAATACTAAATTTAATGAAAGGAATTCCTATATCAAATATCTTGATTCCTGTATTAACATCACATCTTGTCACATTTAACAACTCAGCACCCCCTATAGTACTATCAGCAAGATTTACCTGTGATTGTTTATTTGGCAATCTGCCTGAATATTCTTTCTGATAGCATAGAGAATTATGATTGTCTATATAAGAATCAAGCAAGTTCGTTGATACTGAGATGTCTTTTAGGTTCTTTATTTCATCCCTCAAGTTTATCATATCAATTGTACTGTAATTATAGTTATTTCCAGCTATAAAATAGTATATCTTTTCGCATACAAACTTCGGTTCAAGAGTCTTGTTGATGAGATTTGAGCATAAACCCTGCCAGTTGTTTATATAGGTTTCAAGCTTAACAAAGGATTCTGTTTTTCCTGTCTCTGCTTCTATTACATCAATCAATCCTGTTGAAAGGTAAGCCAATGTCTTGCCTTTTGTGAAGATATAATCATAAGTTTGGGTGCAAAGATATGGGTCTATCTCTGATAATCCTACACTTGAAGCTGTTGAACTAGGAGATGATCCACCTCCACCACCACTTGCTCCACCTCCACCACCACTTAACTCATCAAAATAGAATTTCCTGTTTATTGAAGTTGTAAGACCTGCTGTATTATTCCCCCATTGATAGATGCGATAGAAATTATCTGTCAATCTTTCCTGTGTTACTGTGAATTTATATGATGTGTTGGATTTACAGTTCATTATTTGAGTATCTGAAACAAGAGTGCCTCTCTCTGTTGATCCCTCTTTTGTAACATTGAAATAGCAATAACTTGCATCTGTTATGTTATCTGAAAAGTTGTAAGTGACTGTTACTGTATAGCTGATCAAACCTATAATTATCTGATTTTCTGTTGGTGAGCTTATTGTTATGTCTGGGTTTGTAGTATCAACACTTATAGTAAAATTATCGCTCCAAGATGAGTTGCTTGAGTTATCTGTTGCAAGAACTCTCCAGTAATATCTTCCATCACTTAAAGTATTTATCAAGGTTATGTTTTGGCTTGTTATGTTGTAAATTATGTTAAATGTGCTGTTGAAGGTTGTTGAGTTATATAATTCAAAGACATAGCTTATTGCGTCGCTGTCAACATCACTTGACTTGCTCCAGTTGAAAGTCGGTGTTGTATCAGAGGTGTTTGTATCGTTATTATAAAGAGTTATTGAAAGAGGAGCTGTATTGCTCACATTAATTGATGTTGTGTTTGAGAGAGTTGAGTTGCTCGGAGTATCGTCAGAAACCCATACCTGAACCATTACAACATCATTCTTGCTGAAGCTTCTGTTAGTAATGAAAGAAGTTGTGTTTGATGTTGCTATGTTATTTATGAACCATCTAAAGCTTTCTATTTTTGCATCCCCATCATCATCCGTATGATTCATAGAAGCATTAATCTGCCTTGTTAATTTACTTGCACTTGTGACATTCATAACTGCTTCGCTTGTATTTGTTGGCACAGTATTGCTTATCACAACACTATCCACAAGAGTAGTGCCGTTTTCATAACCATCAAAGGGATTAACCTCGCAGCTCCAGTTCTCTCCTCTTGCTTGGATTTCTGCTGTAAGCAAGTAAGAGGAGTTTGTGCTTGTTGATGCTATGTTTTTTATCGTTATACTTGAATATAAAGTAGAACCATTTTTCAATGTGAAACTTGCATTTAATTTATCTGTTTCTGAGTCACTGAAATTAGCACTGCAATTCAGAGTGGAGTTTGTGTATGCTGTATCTGGGATTGCAATAGCAGTTACAATAGGCAGGGAGTTTGATGTGAAGTTGAATTGTGATGAATAAGCACTTGCTTCATAATTGTCTTCTGCTTTTGTTCTCCAGTAATATGAGTTCCCTCTTGTTAAAGTCCAGTTGTAAGTTGTGCCTGTTGTGTTCTGTAATAAAGCTGTAGGGTTTACTGTTGTAGCACCTACTATAGAATAATAAACAGTGTCACCTTCTGCATCTGTCACGCTATTTATCGTCAGCAAGGTTGTAGCATTAACTCTTGAGTTGTTTGTTGGAAGCGAAAGAGTTGGCACTGGAGGAGCTGTATTCTCCGTGAAGTTTATTATTCCTGTGAAAGCAGAAGTTTCATAACTATCTTGGGATTTGCACTTGTAATAATAAGCAGAGCCGTCTGTTGTTGCCTGAACAGAGGTAGTGCCTGTTGTGTTCTGAATAAGAGTTGTTGGGTTGGCATTAGTGTCAAAATACATAGCATAAGTTATTGTGTCGCTTTGTGCATCAGTAGAGTTCTCACACCTTAAAGTAACAGAATTTCCAGTTGTTCTTGAGTTATTGATAAATCCCCCTGCATCTGGCAAAGTGGGAGCTGTATTTTCCGTGAAAGTTGAGATTAAGCCAAAAGCTGTTTCATAGCCATCCTGAACCTTTATTCTTGTGAATATAACTTGTCCATCTGAAGTTGCAAGAGTATAGGATGTGCCTGTTGTGTTCTGCCTTGAAGTTGTTGGTGGATTGCTTGTATCTGCAAGCAGTTCATAAGTCACAGTATCGCCTTCTGCATCAGTTGATGAGTTCCACTGGATATTTACAGAATTTCCTATGGTTCTTGAATTATTAATTGGAGAAGTCATAATTACTATTGGTGGTTTTGTATTTTCCGTGAATGTTTTCTGTGCTGTGAAGGCAGAAACTCCTGTTGCACCATCCTCTGCCTTGCATCTCCAAAAGTAAGTTGAGCCATCTGTTGTTGAGTAGGCATAAGTCGTGGCAGTTGAGTTCTGCAAAACAGAAGTTGGATTAGCAGCTGTTCCTCCATAAAACACATAGTTTATAGTATCAGAATCTACATCTGTTGAGTTTGCACATCTCAAGGTTTGTGAGTTTCCTATCACTCTTGTATTGTTTTCCACTCCGCCTATTTCTGGCGTGGTTGGGGCTGTGTTGCTTATTGTCAAACTTGATGAATTGACGAGAGATGAGTTTGCATTTGAAGTATCATTGCACCATTCTTGGAACAGCCAGACTTCATCCTTGTTGTAAGAAGTATTTGTTAAATTATAAATTTGATTGCTTGCATTTGTTATGCCTGTGAATGATTTTTGTAATGAAGTTTGTGCAATATTATCTTTGAAAGGCAGGAAAAAGCAAGTCAGTAAATCCAAGTCATCGTCCTGTGCTGTAATATTAGTTGTCAGATTGCTTGTCTTATATGCTGTTGTAGGTAGGATTTCTGTCTTGGTTATCATTGGGTTTAGATTGCTTATTGTTCTTGTTGTTGAGTTTAAGGCAGAATTGACAGTCCCGTCATTCGCAAATACTGAACAATTCCAAGTTTCTCCCTTTCCCTGAATTGAATTTGCCAAGACAAGAGAAGCCATGCTGCCGTTGCTTATGCTGAAAGTTGAGCTGTTATAGTATGTTGAGCCATTATTCAAAGTTATATTTACTGTCATGCCATCTAAATTAATATCATAAGCCCTTGAACTGCAATTAAGAGAGCTGTTAGTGTAAGCAGTTGTTGGTGAGATTGCAATATCCCTTATTTCAGAAGCATTATTCTGTATAGTAACAGACGAAGTGTTTGAGAGAGTGTGTGTAGTTCCATCATAAGCATCAACTTGGCAAATATAAACCTCATCTTTTGTAGTGTTTCCTTCCCCAAGAGTTACGGAGATATTAACTCCTGATGTTACGCTTTGATTGAAAGAATAATTTGCTATGTTGTTTCTGAAGGATGTTAAGTTGCCTGATAGCTTTGCACTTCCGTCAGCATCAGTTATGTTTGCTGTGCATATTAGATTGTCGGTTGTTGAAGGAGATGCTGGTGTGAGAGTTTTTGCTTGAACAACTGGGGCTGTGTTTGATATTTGCTCTGCTCCTATTGTATAAGTTGAGTTTAAATTTCCATAATATCTGCCTTTGAATATCTTAATATCATCCCACATTCCTGAAACTCTTTGAATATTTATCCCAAACTCCTTGAAATTAGACACAGAAGAATCATAATAATGGTTAGTGTTATTTGCCTTAGCTAACCCATTTATCCACGCACTTCTTCTTGACTGGTTTAATTCCTCTGAACAGAAATATGCCCAAGTATTGACAGGATAATCAACTCCAGAATCTACTATTGTATTGGTTGAATCCCAATATTTTAGATTCAAATCTGGGGATGCTGCCTCAAAATACCATGCCGCACTTCCTGCTATACTGCTTTGCTTGTTTTGAACACCCACATAATTTTCATCATTCGTATCAGTCACACTTTCATGCTTATACCACATGCACCAAGTTATTGGAGCTACTTCAGAATCGCTTGTTGTGAAATTTCTTCCTGCATGCTCTCCAATCGCATCCACATTTATATTTTCAAGCCCTTTGGAGCCAGCATAAGCAGAAGTTGATGTTACATTCCCATCATTATTAGTAAATACACTGCCAAACCAGTTTGCAGGGGGAGCATTTAGAGTTTCTGGCTCAAAATCCCATGTTTGACTGCCTTTAGTATGATTTGCTGTTGAGTTTGCAGAATAAGTAATAATCTCATTCTGCTCATTAGCGTTTGGATTGTTATAATATATCACATAATTAAGAGTCTCGCTTGCACTCAAATTAGCAAGGAAAGAAATATAAGCCCAGTCTGTTCCGTTATACAGAACTTGCATGCTTATCTGGTTGCTTGAATTGTCAATTAACGCCAATTCTTTGGTGTAATTTGATGTTGAGGCATTAATCCCTGTAACATTGACTTCCATATACTCACTTAAATGAGCAGATGCTTCAGGATTTGTAATTGTTATATTCTTTGCATTAGCCCAACTTGAGTCCCACCAAGGATGATACTCTGCCTGTGAAGTTTCCTCAAAGAAAGCAACCTTTCCAGAAGAGCCAAAAGTTCCATCTGCTTGCCTGATAATAGGAGTATCAAAAGTTAGCTTGAAAAATTTGGTGCCGTTTTCCGTGTCATCCTTCTGCTTGCTTCCATACTTGTCTATTAAAATCTCAGCATAATTTTCTTTCTTTATGTCTTTTGTTTCTTCTTTCACTATCAAATCCTTTGCCTTTTTCCAAGTTAATTTCCATTCAAGATGTGAGCCTGTTTCAAAAGTTGAGCAGTTAGAAGGATAATACCAGGTTGAATTTTGGGCATCCCATTCAGTTGTGTTGCTACAAGTTGTTGTGTAATCTATTATGTTTGTTGAAACATTTTTCCATTCAAGAATATTTACATTCTTAACTAAAGATGCATTAAAATTCAGGCTGTTAAACAGGACAGAGAGGTTGAATTTCTCATTAGTTAGTTTTTGGTTCTGGATTGCTATTACATACTCACGATGAGTTAAGCCTGCCTGTGTTTCATACCATTCTAAGCTCCAGTTAGCATCTTTTGTCGTTGCTATTGAATTTAATCCCTTAATTTCCGAAGGTGCTACAGAAATAGAGGAAAAATAATCACCAGCCTTGCTTTCTTTTATAAGAGAAATTCCAATGAAAAAAGCAACAGCTAACAAAAACAATATTCCTATTGCTGTGCCTGCTTTAATCATGCTTTTCTTGTTCATCATTAATTAAAAGAAATAAATTTAGTTCTGAGTAAGTCCTCCTTTGCTTAACATTCTGCTCTCTTTTTTTTCCTTGAATAACATAGTTTTCTGCCTTTTTAATTCTTTCTTTTTATGAGGGATTTAATCTTTTTCAGTATCGGCTTTCTCTTGATTATAAGCAAGGTTATACCCCCAAGAAATGACACAAAAATTATGATATTCAATGTAGTTGGAACTAATGCCCTAAATGTTATTGTTTGAAACTTGCTACCTCCTTTTGTGTCAGTATAAAGCACTTTAGAAGATAAAATTTTTGTAGAGAAATCTAAAGGGTATACTGGTGATTTATATACAATTAATGTTGTTGAATTAGAGGTTAATGTACAAGTAAATCCGATATCCCCATCAATTATCTCGCAAGATTTTAGGGTTCTGCTAGATTGGACTATGTATGAACAGGTATCTTCTATCATTAAACAGGGAGTATCAATATTCGTGGGAAAGAGTTGCCATTCTGCTTCTGTAATTGAAACTATAGCAACAACAAGGTTATAAGTGTCAGCGTCTGATTTTGAAACTTGGACATTTTCAATTAGATTTTTATTATAGTAATCCAAAAACTGGTTAAGTTCATTTTCTGTAATCTGCATATTTAGGGTATTTAAAAGGGAGATTAATGCAAACTTCTTCTCTGCTAATAAAGAGCAAGTTGTCTTGCTTATTGAAAAGTTAGTGCAATATCCCCTTATTTTTAAATAGAGTATAGCTCTCTGGAGGTTAGAGAATGTTTTTGTTATATTTGCTGGCTTTTTTATAGCCACTACTGACCTCTCTGTAGGTGGAGCACCCCCACCATCTCCAGAAGAAGAGGATGTTGAAGCACTAACTGTGAACTGCTTTGATGTAACATTTTCCCATCCTACTTTATCTATTGCAGTTATAGAAAGGTTGAAAGTCCCATATGATGTGACTGTTGCTGATGAGATGGTTGAGTTGCAGTTTGTTAGGCTTACATTTGCATTCAGTCCATCTACTGAACCAGATGTAGCATTGAAAATGGAATACTTGCAATTATCTATGTTTGCCTCTGTGACATTGTGGGAGAAGGTTATGGTCTGGCTTCCAACAGTAGTTGTTATTGAATTTATTATTGGTAGAGGATATGTTGTATCTACTATTACTGTTAGGTTACTCAAAGCCCATCCGCCATTATTCAAGGTATCATTGCACCAAATATTCCATATATACTGCCCATCTGTCATATTAACTTTTGTATAATTCTGAGTTGCGTTTGTTGGCTTATTCCATGTATAATTTTTATGCCAAGCTCCAGTCCAATTACTCCATAATTGGCAACTATCTAAACCCTCTGAATCTGTTGCTGTGAAGTTAAATGAGATATTTTGAGTGTAATTAAGATATTGATTATTTATTGGGTAATCTAAAACTACTGAAGGACTAGTCAGTGTTATTCCAAATGTGACTACTGAAGAATTTGTGTTGCCTACTGTATCATTTACCGATAGATTTAGACTATAAGTTCCAGTTCCTGAAACATTAAAAGTTGTATTAAAGCAGTTTGTTATCAATGTATCACTTATCTCTGTAACACTTGAATTGACGCTATACCAACAAGAGCCTATACCAACAAGGGCATCTGTGACAGTGTAATTAAGAGGCAAAGTAAGATTGGTAGCATATTGTTGTGTTTTAGGATGAGTTAAAGTCAAAAGGGGAGAAGTAGTATCTATAGTTACTGTAAAATTAGAACTTTGACTTGAATTACTTGAATTGTCTGTTACTATAACATACCAATAATATTTCCTATCATCAAGGGATTCCCCACTTGCAAGGGTGTAATTCTGCGAAGTTATCTTCTGCAAAGTCTGATTGTTGTCAAGCATTCTGCTGTCATTGTAGATTTTAAGAATATAAGTTAAAATATCTTCATCTGCATCACTTGAATTGCTCCAGTTGAAAGTTGGGGTTGTGTCTGAGGTGTTTGTGTCGTTGTTGTAGAGAGTTACTGAAGGTGGGGCAGTGTTCTGAATTGTTACAGAGGTTGTGTTCTCTATGTTCCTAGAACTGCCATTATAAGCATTGATTTGGCATAGCCAATTTTCGCTTTTTGTGGTATTCTCATTCCTTAAAGTTACTGAACTATTAACTCCTGATGTAACAGATTGGTTGAAAGAATATGTTAATCTGCTTCCATTAAAGAAACTCGCATTTACACTTAGGCTCCCTGTTCCTGTTATATTAAAAGTGCATATGAGATTGTCAGTTGTGTTGGGGGAAGAGGGAATTAGGGTTTTTGTCTGGATTGTCGGTGCAGTTTCTGTTATTGTTCTTGTCGTGCTGTTTGGAGGGCTTATTTCATTGTTAGAATCAGTAGCATTCATCGTGCAGTTCCATACTTCATTATTCTTTTGTGGTGTTATATAAACAATTTTACTTTCGTAATAACTAAATCCATAGCCCCCCTTACCACAACTTGAAAGTCCTTGACCTATTATTCTTATTTGTAGTGTGCTTCCTATATCTGCATCTGGTATTTTTTTACTATAAATATCCACTATTTCATTATTAATTTCATTAAATAACACAACCCAATCAGCTGATGTTTCATTATAAAAAGATAAATTATATTTAGCATTAGTAGGTGCGCCAGGAGCACCTACTTTTGAAGTTAGATTAATATCTAAACCAGTAATAACAGTATAATTTTCATATAGTTGAGTTATTTGACATGCACCACCTGACCAAGCATTTGTTATCCAGTCTTCATCATAAGCTAAAGGGCAAGACCCTGCACTACAAAGTTCATCATTCCAAGTCTCTAACTCAGTATCTTTCTCTATCAACCCTGAAATTAACGTTCCAACAACTACATTCTTTATAATTGTATCAACAAATTTAGTAGTTCCATTATACCAACTAAAAGTAACATTTCCCTTGTCTGAATCAGCATCCCCATAATTAGAAGAGCAATTGAGAGTTGAATTAGTGTAAGCAATCGAGGGTGTGATTGTTATGTTCTGGATGAAAGGTGCTCCAGGATTTGCAAGAACATAAAAACTAAAAAAAGAATATAAATTAATTACTAAAATAAATAAAACAATAATTTCCAACAGAGTCCTCGATTTTTTATCTTTTAAGATATTCATAAGCATTTCCCCCTCACTTTTTCTTCATATTTGTCTTCATATTCTTCTATGGGAATTATCCATCCCTCGACTGCTTCTATAAACATAGTTTCATTTAAACCATACTTATTTTCAATACCAGTTCCCTCTAAATTCACCATAACCCATGTATGTGGAACTTTCTTGACGAATATTGAATTTTTTGCTGATAAATTTGTTAAATACAATCCATATATGCAAGTTGCATTAAAACTTTCTTTTTTCAACTCACTGACAACTAATTCTGAATACTGTGTGCAATCCCACAGAGAGGGATATTCTCTTTTGTATGAATAATTCTTAGACACAAAAACAACTATGTCTATTATCTTTGAAAGATTTTCATTAACTGAGTAAGTTTCTATTTTTTTAGTATAGTTTATATAGCTTGAATTATGTCTTATCTCGATATTTTCAGACCTATTATCAAATTTAGATATACCAATAACTATCATCAAAAAAAAGACTGCACATACAACTATCAAAAACTTCTTCTGGCTCTTTTTCATAAAAATTGCTCAAGGAGACCCCCCAATTTATTGAGTGGAGGAATTAAGTCCTCCAAAAGATTTAAATACTTAAACATATTCTGTTTTCTTATGGCAGAGTTAGTGAAAAATCTTGAGTTAAGCTTGCTTGAACCTACAAAGATTAAGCAAGAGCAATTAGATAAATTGTATTTTGAATATTTAGCTTGTGCTAAAGAAACATTTAATTTCTGGCAATCTAACAAAGGCATTACACAAAACATTTTACACCAATCCACCTACAAGCAATTTAGGTTGAAATATAAACTCCCTGCTCAATTGATTATCAGAGCGAGAGGAATTGTTTGGAACAGAAGAAAGCTCTGTGATAAAATCAAGAGACTGCCCTTGCAGTTTGATTTGAGATGCTTCAAATATGGAAAGACTGAAAGAGGCACATCTTTCTTTGCCTTTTCTGGAATTAAAAAAGGGAAAATGGTTGCATTTCCCCTCGCAAAAAACAGATTGTTCCAAAGGTTTGAAAGCCATATTTCTGATGGATGGACTTTTGCTTCTTGTCAGTTGGTTAAGAGAGATAAATGGATTTTGCAGGTTTGTGTCAGGAAAGAATTTATCTGTAAGGAGAATGGGAATACTATGGGAATTGACATTAATGCTAATTGTCTTGCTCTGACTATTCTCAATAAAGACAGAAAAGTCTTGAGGCAGCTCTATCTTGGGCAGGATATTCAGCATAAGAGAAGAAAACTTGAAATCAGGAAAGCAAAATTGAGAGGCATTTATGACAAGACTTTCTCCAATAGGGCTTTGAAATCCCTCAAGAGAATAAGAAAAGCCGAGTTTAACTTCATCAGAACAAGATACTTTCAAATCAGCAATCAGATTGTCAAACTCGCAAACCAGTTCAATGTTTCCCATATTGCTATTGAGGACATTAAGGACTTGAAGGTTGGAAGAAAGCTTGGAAATTCTAAAGGTAGAAAGTCCAACAAGATTATCAATAAAATACCTTATTTTAAGTTCAGGCAGTCCCTCACTATTATCGCAACCCAACAGCAGATTAATGTTATTGCTGTCAATCCCTATCACACTTCCAAGCTCTGTAGCAGATGCGGAGCTTTGAACAAAATCAGCAGTAATTACAGAACTTACAGATGCAAGTCCTGTGGGCTTGTTATTAACAGGGATAGAAACGCAAGTGTCAATATCTGCAAATTGCTGTTGGAGCGAGAAACTAACTCTGCCAAGATTAGTTCTTCCCAGCATTCCAGCAGTCCTCTCGCTGTAAACCGAGAGTTGCTTTCGTGTGATTTCGTGATTAAATAATGTTTGTAACATTTTGATTATGAATGATGAAAGCTACTCAACTTGTTGGGTGGTTGTTTACCCTAACTCCTGCTTGATTGGCTTTATGGCTGATAAATCAGTTACTATAAGACTTGATAAATTCCCTCTTTTCCACATTCCATTTATAAGTATTTCCTCTTTTTAAATTCTATTTTTCCTATTCCTTAATGCACTCAAAAGCATAAACTATGCCCTCTCCATATTGAGTAGCTGTCATCGTGCCGAAAACATAAAGTTTGTCCTCAACTCTCTCTATGCCATGTAAATATTTATTTCTACCAAAGAGGCTTGAAACATCTATATCCTTTCCAGGCAGATATTCAAGAGTATTGATATCATACTGCATTATCTTATGATTTGAATTTGGATAATCATAACCCGCTACGAAAATTGTCTTGTCGTCTGATGCTATTCCGACAGAAGAATAAAACATATCTCTTTGCAAGAGTTCCCTACCAGTTGGGACAAGATTATTGTTATATTCCCAGCAACCCCCTGTCCCTTCAGGATTATATTTCTTATTCACATCATTGCAAGCCAAAAATGTGTTGTTGCTTAACTGAGTTATCCCACCAACACCCCAACCACCTCTAGGGGGAGCACCATATTTCGCAATTAGTGTTAATTTCTCTCTGTCTATCTTATACAAATTCGCATTATCAGTCATCAGGAAATAATCATCATAAACCTCAAACTTCACTGCCCATTTTGCTATATCCCCATAATAGAAATCATATCCCTGAAATGTTCCATCTAGATAATACCCTCTTATCCGTTGGGTATTTCGCTCTAATATATAAATCACCCCATTCTCATAGTGCATATCCCTAACAAAAAAAGAAAAAGTGGAACTAAATGGCTTGAAAGAAATTTCCTTGTTTGAGTAAACCCAGTTTCCTTTGCATTCCTTTGGCAGTTCTTTTTGAATGATATAATCACATCCTATTTTCTCATTCCAACCTATACTCTCTTTTGGGCAGGAGCAACTATCTAAATTCCAAGTCCCATTTGAATTTACGCATAATTTATGGTCTGGGATTTCACTACACACCTTATTTTTAAGAATATATCCCTCCTGGCAGACACAGTTTTGATTCCAAGTTCCTCCACTGTTCATGCACAGAGACTTGTTAGAGGCAGTAATCTTCTGATTGTTAATAATTGAAAATAAGATAAATATTCCTAAAGCTATGCCGATTACCCAAAATATCCAAACAAAATTGTTTTTTTTTTGCCATTTTTCATCTTTTTTTCTTGAATTTGATTAATATGAATATTAGGGCAGCAACTCCAGCTATTATTGAGAATATTGTGATGTAGAATGAGATTGGAAGTTTGTCCTCTTTGCATGTGCTTTCATTCCATTTGCAGTCTGGAACATCCATCCAAGTAGCATCCTCACATGGCTTTAATGGAACTGCAATAGGGCATTTTCCTGAAGGGCATGCCTGCCCTGTATCAACAAGTGCATTATTCACGCATTTTTTTGTTGTTATTTCTGTTCCATCAGGGCAAGTTTCTTTGATGTCTTGGCAGGTTAAGCAAGGGTTAATAGAATAGCTCACATCCTTCCATTCCCCGCTTATGCACCTTGCCTTCAAATATTGATTGCCATTAGCACAAGTTGCATAATCTTTGGCATCTTCTTTGCATCTCTCAATTTGAATAATGCAGCTTCCAGCGGATTCAACACACTGCTTATTTAATGGTGGTGCTATTTGTATGCAAACAGTATCAGGCTTTATATTTGAACAAGAGCCCCCACACCATCCGCAATTAAGTGGTTGAGGGACTTCGGATTTTAGCATGAACTCAACCTTTCCCTCAACTATCTTTCTTTCCCCATACTTACTTGTATCTTCATTAGTTAAGATACAGGCAATCCCATAATCTGAACCAGAATAAGTCCCAATACTTCCCATTACATCATAAGTTTCTCCTGTATCAAAAGTTCCATATGCCTTGCAAACACGATTCTTGCTCCAGTTGCTAAGAGAGCCATAATTTTTTACAACATCTGTTGGAGGGTAACCAAAACCTCCTTGTCCTTCTATCAGACAACCATTGATTCCAACTGCATCTGCTTCAGTAACCCTCATACATTGGGGGTCTCTGCAAGGGGCATATCTGTAGCAGGGGTCAGTTGTATCTATACATTCAGCAGTTTTCACCATAACCGCGCATCCACCGAGTGAATAATAAGTTCCAATAGGTGTTTCTGGCTTTATCAATGCTCTTGCAGCAGTCCAGTATCTACCGAGGTCTTCTGTTCCATCAACATAACCCCATCCAAAATAAGAAGAACTTCCCCATCTCCTGTAAGCATGAAATTTTGTGAAAGATGTTGTTCGCAAACCCTCCGCCTCTGTCCCCATGTCAAAAACTCCCGAATAAAATAAATTTTCCCCTTGCCATGAAAAAGAGGAATATGTGGTGGGCTGATTGAATATTGAAAGTAGACCTAGAAATTTGCCTACAATCAGGACAGCTATGGCTAACACTATAATAATCACTATATTCTTCCAAACTTTTTTTGTTGATTTTTTCATCTTACAAACTCCTTTATTTTATTCACAACTTGGGTAGGATTTTTCATGTTCCCAGAGAATAAGAGTTTTGTAACCATATCTTGCATAGGCTTCTATTCTCCTCTTATCTAAATCTTTATATCTTGGTAAATTATGCCAATAGTCACCAAAAACTTCTATGATGTGTTTTGGGTTCTTACTTAGAAAATCTGGATTGAATGAGTGATTTTCTCCCCTAAACCAAATAGCCCCATTTCCTGTATAGTTAAAAGGGAGATTGTTTTCTTCGATAATCTTAATCATCTTTTTCTCTGGATTATTAGGTTTGATATTCATAGCCTTTCTAGATGCCTTTAATCTTCTAATTTTTAGTTCTTCTGGTGGAGAACCTAACTTTTTATTAAGATTCCAAGGGACAATTCCTTTTTTAAATTCTGTTTTGGGAGAAAAATGAGTTCCTTTTAGATTCTTATTCCAAGCAGTCATTCTTCCTTTATTCTGATCACTAGTAGTCCTTAACTTTATCCCACTTTCTTTTAATATTCTTTTTATTGGTCTTTCACTAATATTTAAAAGTTCAGCTACTTCACTTTTGCTCTTTTTTTCTTCCAAATATAATCTCCTTATCTCTTCTTTATCTAACTTTATTTTATTCCATGGTTCTCTACCATAAAGATGACTATCTTTCCCTTTTTTAGCTATTATTCTACCTTCTTTGTAAGCTTTTTTTAATCCTAATGAAAGGCGAGGTAGAGGTTTTCCATTTATGTTCCCTGGTTTTCTTATTTTTATATCATTATCTAATAAAATTCTTTTAATTACTCCTACACTACACTTGAAAATTTTAGCTAATTCTTTAGTACCTTTCTGTTTGTTTAGATAGAGATTGATTATCACCTCTTTATTTAGGATTTTATCATATTTGCTAATATAAGAATAATTCTTGTCTTTGTTCCAAGGGATTATGCCCTTTACAAATCTACCTTTTGAATCTCTCATTTTTACCCAATTGATACTATAGAATATACTCTTTGTAAGATTATAAAGTTTATGATTGCATGGGCTGTTATGTTACCTATGTTTGAATTTGTAAATTTTCTTAAATATGCAAAAACCATTCCTACGAGGGCTGCACTAATAAAACTACCTTGCATTGCTTGGAGGCTGCTGCCATAAGCAGCGAGGTGAAAAAGTGAAAATAAAATTGAGGATAATAATGCAGCTATTACAAAAGGTATAGCTTTCTTCAAAATTTTATTCTGGAAAAAATCTATCAAAAAATCCCTAAAAAATATTTCTTCAAATATGGGGGCTGCGAGGCAGACTATCAGTATTCTTCCCAAATCTGACACTATGGATTGCGGCAACGAAGGGATTCCAATTGCCCCCAAGAATGGGCTAATTGCACTTAATGCTATGACTCCTATAGAAACTCCAACACCAATTAAAACATCAGTTATCCAATTTGCATCTATCCCTGCTAAACCTTTTTTGTTCATCTTTTTTTATACCTCCATAAAAGCATTGCTAATCCAATACCAAAAACAACTGCACCCCATTTATTTCCTAGATACATCATATAAATTCCTAAGGCAATTCCACTAACACCCCCAATTCTTCCAATCAATCTTTTATTTTTTTTCTTTGCCATTATTGAAAACTCCTTATTTTATGCCAATTGAAATAGAAAAATATGCAAATTAGCCCTACAACTATGTATATCAATGCAGATGTTATAAGTGTCCAAGCATTTATTAGAACCCATAAAGTTGCAAAGATTCCTATTACTAGAACAATTACTGCCCTATTATAAGATTTTCTTTGAGTTTCATTTAAATCTTCAGAGGATATTATTCTCCTACAAGCACCTTTGATTGATTCATAACCTCTTGCACATTTTCCCATCTTATTTTCTCACCCAATGTTTAATAATATAAATCAAGTTAACAACTATTCCAAGTGATGCACCAATAATTCCCAACCAACTGAAACTTGGCTTCAATAACCCCGTAAAAAGAAGGAAAAAGAAGATTGCAAAAATTAAGTCTGAAAAAGCCTTGGCTATCTGAAGTTTTTTTGCCATTTTATTTTAAATCTTTCAACACCCACTTATCTATAAGAAGTGTTAGGGCTAAAGAAAACACCAAAGCACCTATGAATGTGTTTTTTGTTATTGTGACTCCGAAAAGCAATAAAAGGAGAGTATTCTCTGCAACATTCAAAAGATAAGTCAAGCCAAGTACCTTCCAACCATTTCTGCTAAATATTTTCCATGCCATTTTATTTTCTGAATTTCCTCCAGAGAGAATTTATTATCCAACCGATGAGGAAACCCACTACTGAATAAATAGCCAATTTTCCAATTAAAATTACTGATAAATCAATATAATGATGTGTAAACATATCCATTAAAGACATAAAAAAGGAATTGTTTTCAAAACAAAGTCTTGTTGGGTAATTAGATAAATCATATACTGTTTTACAAACTTTTTGTTGAGCAAAAGGAATTATCGGAATAGAAAAAAAAATTAATCCCATCCAACTTCCCCACATCTTGAATGGGTTGTATGATTTTTTTCTACTGCTTCCTCTACCACTTCTATTTCTAGTGCATCTTCCATCTATTTTTTTAAATCCTTTTCTGCATTTTAACATTTTACATCATAAATTTCAGGATAACCAATCCTATCAAAAGGAGTACTGCCAACCACCATAAAAACCAGAGCAATATTGCGATTCCAAGTGAAACTACAATTGAGATAACCCATTGCAGCCATTCATTTTTCCTGAGTTTTTTTTCCTTTCTTTTTGAGAGGAAATCTTTTAGGAAGAGCAGGGATATAAGGAAGATTATTGGAACTCCAATTAATTTTACAAAAGTCAGTGAACAGGTAATATTGTTATAGAGTAACTTACCAAGAATGTTATTCTCACACTTGGATGGTTTGATGAAATTTCCAAATATCGAGGAAATCACATAATTCTCGCAACTTTTGCAGGAAGAACCATCCTCTGTTTTATTGCTACCAGAACCCTTTGCAAGGCAAGAATACCCACCTATATTTCCTTCTAAGGTTGTATCATATACCATCTGCTCAGTAGAAGAACAACATTTCAAATCTATTTTATTTCCATTAACACATCTTTTTATGCAATTATTTTCTATATAAATCTGGTTTTCAATGCAAGTGGCTGGTTTTAAGATTTTACATGTTACAGAAGAAGTTGCATAATTGCTTGCGAGATTATAATCTTGAATCTTTATACTGCAAGTATCAATTTGTGTTCCAGCAAAAGTTACTGCATCTATTGGGATTACTATCTCTCTTGTCTGTTGAGATGGAACTGAAACTGCTGTCTGTGTATATGATTGCTTTATAGTTCCACAGCTTATAGATGGAACAAATGAACCTTCTGCACTTCCTATATTCCTAACTTGAACATTTATTCTTCCATTCTCTCCACTCTTAAAATCAGGGCATGAAGAAGAAAGTATCTGTGGCTTTCCAACTGGAATCTTGATGCCAAGCCAATTAGCCCTTACTTTCAGAACTATATCTGCAACTCCAAGCTGTGCATCTATATCCAAAACCACTTTCCCGTTATTAGGATCACTTGGGTTTATCAAAGTCTGTGAAGATCCGATAGCCAGATTATCTTGTTTCATAGCTCCTGCAACAACATTAACTTTAGACATTGTATATTCTATTGCTAATATGTAGTCATTAAGGGTTTTGTATGTGCATTTTTCTTCAGGGCATATCAAAATTCCAGTTGTAACTTCCTGCTGGGTTTGAAGATAAGATGTTACTTCAGACATTTTGGCATTATAATCTGCCACTCTTGAATCACTTGTTATCTTCCAAATATTTGTCCCTATATTATAAAATCCCTTATATCCCTGTCCAGATGGTGGGTAATTTCCAGTCCAAAGGTTTCCAGGAATCTGTGCAGTGGCTATCAATCCTAAAGTAGCTGAATTAAAATCTGCATTTGAGCCAGTAGCAATCTCTTTTTCTATCCTTTCTCCTCTAGCTGTTAAGGCTATCTTTATTTTTTGCTTTGCAGAAGCTGGTTCGATAGTTCCGAGAACTCCTGCCTGAACTTTTGAGACACACACTCTCTTGCAAATATAAGAAGTCCCAATTCTAGCTTGAACTATTTTTATTTCATATGATGTGCCAGAAGGGCATGATGGGGCATTATCAACAAAATAAGCAGTAGAACTGCAACCAGATGGAGAATTAGTTTCTACTTTTGAAAAAGTAAAAATAGGAGTAGCAGTATTCTGTATTTTATATTCAGCTTTCTCATCTAATGCAGAAGCCTCTATTGTTAGGGGAAATTCTGATTCATAACCTATCTCTCCTTTCATATCAGTGGGGGTTATAGTGCCAACAAGAGATTGTCCTCCATTGCTTCTTGCATTTATCAGAAACCATACCCCTGATAATAGTGTAGAAGGTGAAAGAACATCAATATTTTTTGAGATAGAAGTGATAGTTAGACCAGAACCATAAATTGAAAGGGGAAATTTAATCGCCCCACTCCCCATAAGAACGATAAATAAGATTAGAACGATTGAGATTATTGCCCCTATTGTTATATTTTTCTTAACTTGTTTTTTCATCTGTCAATCTATCCATATCTGGGAAGTTCACTTCTGTTTCCTGATTTATCTCTCTGTTTGGATGTTTTGGATCACACTTTCCTTTAAGAGTCATAACCATTTTTCCTTCATTTACCTTGAAGTCCACCTTGCATTTTGTTTTTTGTGACATCTTTCTCGTTCCAACTATAAGTATAAAATCTTCTCAAGAAAAAAAGAAGAAAAAAAGAAATTAAGCAGTCTTTCAGTAGGTTAACTAGTCAATATTCAATGTAGATGTGTACTGACCTGTTCTCGTTACAACATTGTCCTCGTCTTCTGCCGCTGGTCCTGAATAAGATCCACCATTGTCGTCATCAACGAAGAAAGTTCTAGGGTAATCCCTGAATGTTATGTTGCTGTCAAGAGCCGATGGGTTCAATGTATCATCTGCATCTATGTGGACTGTGTACTTGTACTCTGCATTTGAAAGCAATTCAGGTATCAAGTAAGCTATCCTTGTTGAACTTCCAGCTAAGATAGGCGTGTCTGAAATAGGCACACTTGCACTTGCTAACACAAGACCATTGCTTAATATCTTGACTTCATCCAAAGTAGACTTGTTGTACTCAACAACTCTTACAAGCCCATAAGGGATGTCCTTCTGGTAGTCGCTCTGCAATGTCATTGATAAATCAACAACATCACCTGCTGCCAAGTTCTCTCCATTTGAGGCTGAAATCAAGTCATTTGCATCTTGGTCTAGAATCTTTGTAGTCAATGAGCCATTGCCTACTGTTAGAGTAGAGAATGTCCTTGTTCCTGAACAAGGCACTGTGTAAGTTCCAGTTGAAGCGAAAGATCCTGTTGCACTCTCATTCAACCAAAGAACGCTTAAAACATCCCCTGGAGAAGCTGTGAAAGTTCCTGCATCTGCAACTGTCTTTGCTGGAGCTCCATTAACTCTGTATCTGTGGTTTCCACCACTTGCTACAGATGTATACTTGTTCTGTCCTGATAAAGTAACTGTCGTATCCTCAACTGCACAAATTGCCAATGTTGAAGGCTGCTGTACTTGTGCTTGCTGATTCTGTTGCTGCAATTGTGGTTGTACATCTCCTGCTGCTAAAGGAGTTCCAAGGAAAGCACCGAATTGAGTGCTAGGCATTGCAAAAGCTACCAATGATATTGCTATTGCAGAAATACCTAGAATACCCAAAGTCATCCTTGTCCCTTTCTTCATCTTTTTCAGAAAAGCAACTAAAGCTAACACTATACCTATCCCTGCTATTACTATTGAATAATTTAATCCATCCATTTTTAACCTCCTTTCAATTCTCTTCTTACAAGTTCTTTAAGGGTTCATGCCGATTTTAGATTCTCACAATCCAAAATCCATGTCAGGTTAGGATTCTCACAATCCCCACTCCTGAATTTAAACCCTCTCTAACTCGCTTGAAGGTTTGATTTTTAGTGAGTATGATTCTACGATTATCTATTTCTTCCTATCTATTTATCTGTTTTAGCAATTACTTCTTTAACTTTACTGCCCAAATTATCACTACAACCAATGCCCCTATCACTAATCCAAACCACAATTCTCCAAGCACAGGTATAGGAGTTCTAAGCCATGAAAAGCTTATTCCATTTCCTGTTCCTACAACACTCAAAGTTGCCCCACCTGCTGATGTAACCCCTTTCTGCTGCAAAAGTGCGGGTATCTTATTTGCTGAACTCTTTTGGTCAATAGTTGCCCTATTGGCTGAACTGTCTGTCGTGTTGCTTCCATCGCTTGCCTGGCAATACCAAGCATATGTCTGCTCTGGGATATTTGAAAGCTCTTTGCTGCAACTAGCTCCTGCATAAGCCATCGCATAGGTAGATGCTCCTGGATTTCCTTGCGAGAAATAAATGGTGCATCCCGTTGTCCTTGTGTCTGTCACTGAACAGCTAAAATTAACTGTCCCATCTGTGTCTACTGTGTCGGTTGCTGGATCTAAACTAGTTGGTGTTGCTGGATTTGTGTTGTCTACCACAATTCCTGTTATCTCACTAGAAGTCAAGTTGTCTACATTCAACAAAGTGCTGTTTGAGCAAATTGCCTTTAGGGTATAGTCGTTTGAATCCTCAACTTTAAAAGTATCAATTGTTATGTTGTATACTGTCAAGTTGTCGTCTGTTGTTGAGTTGCTAATCCAAAGATTTTGCCCTGTCGCATTTCTCATCTGGGTATATGTTAAATTAGCTGTGCTAACTGATTTAACCCAAATACTGCAATTCACAATATTCTGGCTTGTGACATTCACCCTTATCGTCACATTGTCTGCCAAAATTGCATTGCTTGATGGAACAACTATCGCTATTGAACCCCCAGGACTCAAAGCCATAACTGTAGTTGATAGAATCACTAATAAGAAAGTCGTTGCTAAAACTAAACTAAAATTTTTGGTTTTCATCTCTTTTTTACCAATTCCTCTTTATGGATTTATTGGTGAATGCCTTTCTCACTATCTCTTTCGAGTTTATAGCAATTAGGTTGAAATATTGAGGGAAAGGGGGTTTAAAAATAAGTTCAAACAAAAGCACATAAAAAACTTTATAAAGTGTGGAAACCTATTAACTACATACAAAAAGGGTGAAAATGGATAACATAGCTTTCTACAAACTAGAAATTCCAAGAGATTTATGGGATAAATTTACAAGCAAGATTCCTAGAAAGATTATTGATGAGAAGACTAAAAAATACAAAAGACAGAATATAAATGATTGCATAATAGAAATGATTAAAAAAAAGGTGGATGGGGAATGATGTGATTTTGATTGGACTTCCACCAAATGCAAGAATAGATGTCGTAGAAGAAACAATTCAAGAAGCAAAGAAAATTAAGGAGAAAAATGAACCTTAAGTTTAGTCCAAAACATAACCCCTTAAGGGGTTCGTTTTTCTCCCCAACCATAAATGGCTAATACAAATAAGCTTCATAATCTTTTGCTGGCATGCAAAAAGATAGGCAGGCGGGGTTTCAGATTACCTCTTTAACCCTGCTTGCCTAAGATTTAGATAGGAGTTAGAATGAAAGAAAATGACTAACAAAAAACACGAAAGAGTTATAGAAGTTGAAGAGTATTATTACAATCCTAATTTAGAATGCACTTGTGGAGCAATATTTGCAGACACGCATAGAGGGTATTGCAAAAGAAGGAAAGAAACATTTTTAAGGAAAAGAAGAGTAGAGGTTGAGGATGAATCTTGAAATAAATACTATAACTAATGGAATAACAGCTGTTTCCAGAGGTACGACAACACTTATAATTAATTTTCTTAATGTTTTAGGAATCTCTGCAACACCAAGATTCGCAGGGCTTATTTCTTTTATTATTAATCTTTCTTTGATATTTTTTTCACTAAAGATTGTCAAGCCACTTTTGAAGTGGACTATTATTATATTGCTAGGGTTATTGCTATTAAGTTTTTTCGTTCCAACTTGGTGAAAGATGGCAAAGTTAAAAATAAGATGTAACGAAAGAAAAGGGGGGTGTGGGGAGACTTATGAAGTTGATGAGAAAAATGTGAAATTTGAAAAATTCATTCAGTGTCCATACCCTTATTGTAGGAGAATAGCCCCTAATCCTATTTATATTGGGAAAACCCAGCAGGATTTTTAACCAATCAAGCTAGCCAGTAAAGAACTAACCTCCTGCTGGGCTTATTATTAAACCAAAAGACTAAGGGAGAGAATATTATTTCTTTTTGAGCTTTTTAGACATACACTTTCTGTAGTTCTTTTTGCCCTTGCAGGATTTTGTTGCTTTTTTGAATTTTTGCTGTTGTTTTCCCATTTTTACCTCCTTCTAGCATTTTAGATTTTTAATCATTTTTCTAATTTCCTTGTTATTTGTCGTTGATAGTAGCCCTAATTTCAAGCCACTATTGAACTTTGAATTATTACTTTTGCATTCTTTCTTCCAGACTTTCTTATAATTACTTTTTGTTTTTTTTGCCATCTTTAGCAGGTATCATTCCTCTCCATATAATCTTTTGCGAATTTGAGAGCATCTTTTGTATTTTTGCCATAATGTGTTTTCAATGGCTTAAATCCAGTATATCCTTTATCCTTTAAATCATAAACTATAGCATTTCTTTGTTTTCCAAATCCAATATCATAATGAACCTCTAACATCTGCATTTTACTTTTATTTATCCAAGTATGAGGCACATAAGGATTTTTACTTTTAGTTTTCTTCCAACATTTCATTTTTTTACAATCTCCCAAGTTTTCCATCCTGCTAGGTGAGGAATCTGCTTTCTTGCCAGTCTAACTTTCTTGTTACAATACAATTTGCTATGTTCTTTACATAGACTTTTCAAATTAAATGCTGCTGATTTTTTGTCAAATGCGAAAAATGTGCTTTTCATCTTCAAAAACTCCTTATCCCAAATTCTTTTAATATTTCCTTTGTCGAAATTGGATTCTTTGTCTGAATCTTCCTGCATCTTTTCAATGTGAGAGTTTTGCCTTTTCCACCAACATGGCATTCAATTCCTTTTTTTATAGTCATATATCTTGGCATTTCACTTAACCTTCTTACAAACAATTGAACCCCTTATTTTATTTCTTGATAAGTATACTGGATAGGCATACGATTTTCTCCCATAATGATAGATGACTTGTTTTTTAATGCAAAGATTTTTTCCTTTCATTAAATCTGTCCTAATAATTCTTTCTCTATGGTTTATGAGACTATCTAATTGCTTTTTAGCAGTTTCTAAACTCGCAGGTATTCCTATTCTTTTTGAAACATTATATACCATTTTTTTCTCCAACTAACTTTTTTCTATCTTGAATCTCAAATTAAAAAAATCAAAAAATATTAAGGGGCTTTTGTCCTACTCCCTACATTCACTATAGGTTTTGTTAGCCCCCTGAATATGATTTTACTTCTTTGCTTTCTTCCTGCAACGCTTGGAATTTTTCCTCTTCCCAAATTTACATTTGTGAGCCATCTTTACACACCTCCTTTTGAGAGTTTTTCTAATTATTTATTTTTTATGCTTTCTGCACTGACCTTTATGCTTTCCCCTTCGAATTTTTCCAAATTTACACTTCATTTTTTTACCTCCTTGATATTTTTAGCTAATATCCAATTCCCTTAATGATTTAGTTCTTTTAAGGAATGTTTTAATTGTAGGTGCTTTGCTCCAGTCATTTCCTAGTGTTGATGGGTAGTCGTCATAATAACTAATCAAACTTTTGGAATAAAACTTGCCAAATCCTTTTTTAGCAACTTTTCTCGCACATTTATCGTCTTTTATCCCTCTAACCATCCACTTACTGAAACCATCTTTAGCATTTGTAGTCAATTCATAGACCTTTTGTTTCCCTTTTACCTGTATAAAGCATTTATCTTTTTTCATTTTAATGTTTTCTACATTCCACTTTTATTTTTTCAAATACTTGATATTTAGGAATAGCTGTTTTCATGTCTTTTTTTAAACCCCTTGCAACACTATTTGCTAATTTCTGGCTAATTCCACCTACTTTAGTATAATCTACTCTGTAACCTTTTCTCAAATCTATAGCAGTTACATAACAATGTTGTTTTTTCATCTTTTCCTCTTCTTACATCTTTCGATTACAACAAAATGATTATCTTTTACTCTCTCTACTATCTTTGGTTTGCATACCATTCCGAATGATTTGGCATTATTTCTTATGAATCTTGAGTATTTCTCTGCTGATTTTCTTGTGTTAAATTTTAACATCTTTAATATTTTTCCCAAGGTTTTTGACTTCTTTCTCCTTCAGTTTCTATATATCCCCTATTTTTCCTCTTAGGATGAATCATCCCAATATCGTGAGTTGTGCCATAATATCCTGTTGCTTTTCTGCAAATAGAATATGGATTTGTCTTGCACTTTTTCTTTTTTCCACATTTGTAAGTCTTTGCAATCTTTCCCTGTTTTATCTTTTTGCTTACTTCCTTGACACAATCTATGAATTTTTTTGGCATTTTAACACTTCCTTATTTTATTACTATCTTTTGTATGCAATAATTCATTTTTGGAAATTGAGTTATAAGTTTTATAGACATTATTTCTTCTAAACTTTTCTTTTCCTACACAAATATCTTTTAATATTTTATTGGTATTTAAATCCCTGACTTCTTTTACTATTCCATCCTTAAACTTTGTTATTGTCAGATTTTTCATTTTTATAAGTTTTTCAGAGCATAATCCTTAGCAACTTTCTCAGCACTTTTTCTTCCTCTT
>Ga0209541_10003665_pt1 | contig 27959 bp, 28 predicted proteins | sample RifCSPlowO2_01_FD_184027 | JGI IMG/M metagenome (GOLD analysis project Ga0209541, IMG submission 184027) | Groundwater microbial communities from Rifle, Colorado - Rifle CSP2_plank lowO2_0.1 (SPAdes) (version 2) | ecosystem: Environmental > Aquatic > Deep subsurface > Groundwater | place... | reverse complement strand
AAAATACTGGCATTATTTTTGCCGCCATGGCAGTCAATCTTAATGGTGTGGGGCAATGTGGCTGAAGTGGTTAAAGTAATGACTTTAAAACCATACGGTTTTATAAAGTAAGACCTGCCATCCAGCTTTACGGCAATTTGCTTGTCATTGCGATTATCCAGCATAATCGCAATGCCTTTTTTAAATACGGAATTTGGAGGAGTTACCGAACAATACTGGGTCATAGGATTAACGCTGAACTGAATACGGCGATCCTGGTATTTTTTGACGGCACTATTGTAACTTAACGCCGGAGAAGACACGATAACCGAAGTGTTTTTGGCCACGGTCTTGACCGCCGCAACGCCCTCGGCAATACTGTTTTGGATAAATCCGAATTGGGCATCAACGGTAATAACCCCTCCGATTAATAAAAATAGCAATATTCCCGAAAGCGCAAAAGTCGGGGTTTTCAACCCTGTAATATTGCCAAAGTAACTTGAATACCAATTACGCCACGATTTTCTTTTTGGTTGAACGGGATGTTTTTCAATAAACTTCAAAAGCTCTTGATGTATAGCATCCTTTTTTTCTTTGTCAAGCTTGACGTTATCGGCTTCCCTAAAAAGTTTTTCTAGTGCTTCAGGATTCATGGTACTTTATTTTAATGATTTCTCTTAGTTTTTTCATCGCATAATTAATTTTAACCGAAACCGCATTGGTGGAAATTCCCAAAATATCGGCAATCTCCGGCGGCGACAGTTGGTTAATGTAGCGCATTACGATAACTTCGCGGTATTTATCAGGTAATTCGTCTAGGGTTTGTATGATTTCTTTAATTTCAAAGCTATCTATCATAGTGCTCTCCATACTATGAAGACGTACCGAGACCTCCTTTTCTTTCACTTCGTCCAGTACCAATGCTATCTTTTTGCGGCTATTGTCAATAATCAGGTTGACCGCCACCCGGTATAAAAAGGCCTTTATATTTTTGATTTCCTTGCCTTCGGCAATATATTTCCAGGTTTTAATGAAGGTTTCCTGTGTTAAGTCCTCCGCCAAATCCTTGTTGTAGACCCTAAAATAACAATGGCGATAAATGGCATCGACATATTGCTGGTAGGCATTTTTAAAATCTTGTTCCTGTTGTGTATTGGATGTAACGTCAGACATATTTCCTGTATACCATATCTATCGAAAATCATAAAGATTTCCTACTATTCGCCCGTCTTGGATGATGAAAGGGACACCGCTATATATAGACATCACATCCGTTAAATGGACTCCAAGAACCTGCCAATTTGCCAATCTTGCCTGCCTTTCAACGAAAATTTTGTGAGCCATATCTACGGATATGCCTCACAAAATTTTCATCTCCAAGACAGGCAACCTTGCCAAATTTTCTAGGTCTTAAGTCCATTTTACGGATGTGATGTCTATAGTCGCCGTAGATACCTTGCATTACGAAATGCGCGTTTAATTTATGGAAAGTGTCGCGATGCGGGGTAAATAGCACTTTATTAGGGTACCAGGTCGACGAATAAGGGTTCGTCGGCACAGTTACGTGTCAAAAAACCTCTTTTAAAAGAGGTTTTTTGACACGTAAAAATAGACCTGTCCCTAAATAAGATTTGTTACGAAAATAACAGATTTTGAGTTAAGATGTGGGCAAATTTACCGCAGTAAATTTCCCCATCTCGTCTGGAAATTTGATAGAATGTTTCGGCTTGCCTCCAGGCCCAAAGATGGGGAAATTTGTTGCTACAAATTTACCCACATCTTGACCGAAAAATTATAATTTGCTAAGCGAGTGAGGAAAAGAAGAATAGCAATTCTTCTTTTACAAGCGAGCGACAAATTATACTAGGTATTGCAAATTTTCAGCCCTTGACCCGCAGGGCATCCCCGCAGGTGCAATATGCAATTTGCAGTAAAACCTTATATCTGAGTAAGAGAGGTAAAAGAGAAACGCATTTCTCTTTTACAAAACGAGCGATGATATATGCTTTGCATATTTAGGGACAGGTCTAATGAACATTTACAACATCTGAGCGAAAACGACAAATCGTTTTGAATAGGTTTGTTCGCTTAAAATCCATTCACCGTAACAAGAAATAAGATTTAATTGGGCGGTATCAGCCCCTTCAAAAAGCTCGGGGACTGAATCATTTTTTCCATAGATACGTGTCGCTTTTACTTTAAAAGAACGCGTAGTCCCTTGATCATCTTTCACATAAATAAGGTCACCGGATTGTAATGTGGGCAGAAGGTTAAACACCGAATCAGTGCCATTTTTCCACCGACCGTAATGCCCGGAAATTAAGGCATTGCCCTTTTCCCCGGGGCGAAAACCTGCATTAAACCAAGACACTTCCCGCGCTCCTTCCGGCGCTCCCACAGCACCATCGGCAGTAAGACCGATGTGCTCAATATTAGTGTTGATATTAATACTGGGAATAAGCAGTTGAGTTGGTTTGCCAACACTGCTGGATACTTGAAATGTTTGACTTGTTTCTATTGCAAAAAAAGAAACTGGTTCAACGGAACTTATTTTCTCTATTGTTAAAAAGGGGCTGGCATAATTGATCGCACTACTGGCAATAATCAAGTCGTGGGCCATGGCAAGATTTTTTGTGAATCGCAAGCCCGTCCAGTAAAATCCGCAAAAAACCGACACACATAAGACAAGTCCTATGAAAAAAAATAATTTTTTAGTAATCAATGTTGTAAATGGGTAAGCATTTACCATTCTATCAGTCCACGAAAACATGTCAAGGCACAACAAAGTAACCCCTTGCGCTTCTTCAATCCTACACTCGTCGTCATTGCGAGCCCTCGCAAGGGCGTGGCAATCTCCACCGTAGTTTTCTTACTATGTTGACAAAGATTGCTTCGTCGCTGTGGCTCCTCGCAATGACGGTGGATATACGTAGGGGTGTGGGGGGTTACACAACAAAAACCGCCGTTTTGAAGTGTGCCTCAATTATAGACAATAGGTCAGTAATAACAACTTTTACTGTTTTATCGCATTAAACAGCCAGGCAAACAACCACGCTGAAAAAAGGGCGACGACATTCCATATAATTAAGCCGGAAATAAAATACCCTAACCCAAAATACCCCGGAGCAGAATTCCAGTCCATGTGCATGGCATAACGCATGGTCATCAGGCGAATAGGCGGCCAGACCGCTATGCCAAAGTAACAAATAACATAAATAATACTTATCCACGCCGATGTTACCTTTAACAGATGCTTTGTGTTGATCATAATGATTCAATATGGCTTTGTTGAATAATTCATGAACACGAAGATAATTCTCCTTTCGCGTTCATGATCTATGCAACAACGTAGGATTGAGGCATTCCCAGGGTATTGATCAAGTTTAATGCCTTGCAACGAAGAAGTAGTTCGACCCGTTGCCCCGCAAAGTTGCGGTTTCGAACCTTGTCGGAAAAGAGGGTTTTTAAACGGAACATCCCAGTTTCCGACAAGCTTCGGCGGTGGAAATGGATTTCTTTTTTCCACGGCGATCTCCCAATTTCCCGGATGCGGCGGATATTCTGGTCGCGAATCAGCGGTGGCCCGTTAAGATTCCCATGCCGATGGATTCTCGCATTCTTCTGGGGTGGAATGGCCACTTTTAGAACGCCTCGCTCGGCCAGCTTGTCGTAACAGATTTTCTTGTCGTAGATGCCATCGGTGGAAACTTGGTCAATGATGGTGGTGACTGGGATTTGATTAATGAGCGGCCCGAAAGCGTGTGCGTCAGAAACTTCGTTGCCGGTGACTTCACCGACGAGAATATCCCCGTTTGACTGGTCGATGCCGATGTGAAGTTTTTTCCACGTTCGATGTTTGCCCCAACCGTGTTGCCTGACTTTCCACTCGCCCTCGCCATAAACCTTGGCTCCGGTACTGTCAACCACCAAGTGGAGCGGTTCATCTTTAATGGGACGGACGCGGATGTTAATGTCCAAAGTTACGCCTCGCACCGAAAGCGTGGAATAGTCGGGTGCCTTTCTATCGCTTTGCATTTTTGTTAAGATACTGGAAAGGAACCCTTCGACTTGTCGCAGAGGCAGATGAAACACTTGCTGGAGCGTGATGGCGGTTTCGATGGCAACATTGCTGTAGAGTTTTGGCTTTCCCCGTTTGCCAGTTTTCTGTTGTTCTTCCCAGGCCTCCAATGCCTTTTCGGTAATCCAGAAGGTGACTTTGCCCCGATCTACCAGCGCCTGGTTGTATTCTTTCCAGTTTCGCACCTTGTATTGTTTTTCACTCTTTGGCTTGACCTTTTTATGTTGCTTTCTTGGCTTAATAGGTTTTAATAGTTTCATATACCCCTATTATACCAAGAAATGAGCGTAAAATCAGTCGAATTATTCAACAAAGCCATTCAAACCAACCATGTAGTATCCGTCTTTTGGGGGAGGAAGGACATTAAATGCAAATAGCCAATCTGCCAAATTTATCTCCACTTACCCCATTTGCAATAAGCTAACGGGGGGGGGTATTATAGAATAATGAATTTGAAATTTGCTGCACCCGAGGGTGCTTCTCGCAAGTGCATTTACAATTTGAAATCAAAAACGTCATTGTGGGGAGACCTGAGCCGAAGCGAAGGGCGACGAAGCAATCTCGTCACCCCGTCATTGCGAGCGGCGCCCGCAGGCGCCGCGTGGCAATCTAGATTGCTTCGTCACCTGCGGGCTCCTCGCAATGAAGAAAATAAAAAAGAACACTCCCTACCATGAAATCATTTTTAGTTAAAAATCCCATCAAAGCCCCATTTCTCTTTCTTGCTTTCTTTGTCTTGGTTTTCGCTATAGATTTTTCTTCCCCCGCCGCCGCAGTTACTCAGCCGCCCGCGACTACCCCGTCTTCCTCAATTTCCTTTGAAAAACAAGAAGAGTTAAAGCAACTCTTCTTTGAAACCGAAGGCACCCTCAAGCCCGTCGACACCACGCTCCACCAAAAAGGAGACGGTTTTATCATGGACCAGGCACGTTACCGCCTCCAAGCATCCACCCAGCTTTCAAACCAAAACCCCATCAACATTAATTACCAGGATCTCAATATCTCCCTTATTCCCAACAACCTTAACCCGCAAACCAAAGAAGGACGTCTCATTCAAAATGGAAGCGAAATAGACGGCACCGACAACCCAAAACTCAAAGACAAAGGCATCATCTACGACAACGCCTACGGCAACGGCACCTCGCTCGGTTTCATCCCCAACCCCATGGAACTTCAAAAAGTCCTCAAACTCACCAAGGAAGCAGCTCAACAAAACCCCAACCCTTCCTTTACCCTCACGCTTCCAAAAGACGCCACCTTCACCGTCGGCAACCAGAATTGGGACAAAACCCAGCCACTGGAAGTCAAAGGTAAAACCATCCACCTTCGCTACCAAGACACCGATGCCTACCTCCAACCGGCCAAGGTCTGGGATTCAAACGGAAACGAAACCCAAATCACCCTCACCTTAGAACAAAACCCCGACGGCTCAATAACTCTTACCAAACATTTACCAGAAGAGTTTCTTCAAACCGCTACTTTTCCAATCTACACTGATGCGGATATTACGTTTGGCGCCGAATCAGTGTTCAATAGCGCATCCTCCCCCTACACCTCCGTCTCTGCCCTCGATTCCACCCACGTGGTGGCGGTGTATCAGGATGTGGGCAATAGCAGCTACGGCACCGCCGTAGTCGGCACGGTCTCGGGTACCGATATCTCCTTTGGCGCCGAATCAGTGTTCAATAGCGCAACCTCCTCCTACATCTCCGTCTCCGCCCTCGATTCCACCCACGTGGTAGCGGTGTATAGGGATAGCGGCAATAGCAACTACGGCACCGCCGTCGTCGGCACGGTCTCGGGTACCGATATCTCCTTTGGCGCCGAATCAGTGTTCAATAGCGCATCCTCCCTTTACACCTCTGTCTCCGCCCTCGATTCCACCCACGTGGTGGCGGTGTATCAGGATGTGGGCAACAGCAGTTACGGCACCGCCATCGTCGGCACCATCTCCGGTACTGATATCTCCTTTGGCGCCGAATCAGTGTTCAATAGCGCATCCTCCCCCTACACCTCCGTCTCCGCCCTCGATTCCACCCACGTGGTGGCGGTGTATCAGGATGGGGGCAACAGCGACTACGGCACCGCCGTCGTCGGCACGGTCTCGGGTACCGATATCTCCTTCGGTTCCGAAGCCGTTTTCAACAGCGCAGCTTCCTACTACACCTCCGTCTCCGCCCTCGACTCCACCCACGTGGTGGCGGTGTATCGGGACGCCGGCAACAGCGACTACGGCACCGCCATCGTCGGCACCGTCTCCGGTACTGATATCTCCTTTGGCGCCGAATCCGTTTTCAACAGCGCATTATCCAGCTACACCTCCGTCTCCGCCCTCGATTCCACCCACGTGGTGGCGGTGTACCAGGACTTCGGCAACAGCAGTTACGGCACCGCCATCGTCGGCACCATCTCCGGTACTGATATCTCCTTTGGCGCCGAATCCGTTTTCAATAGCGGAACTTCCAGCTACACCTCCGTCTCCGCCCTCGACTCCACCCACGTGGTGGCGGTGTACAGGGATGATAGCAACAGCAATTACGGCACCGCCGTCGTTGGCACAGTCGCTTCCAACACCGCCCCGTCCATCTCCGCCGGTCCCTCCGACGGTGGTTCTTCCTCCGCTTCTCCTACCACCGTCGGAAGCAACGTCACCTTCACTGCCACCGCTACGGACGGCGAGTCAGATCAGTATTATTTAGCCATATGTAAAACCAATAGCGTCACCGCCGTCAATAGCGCCGCTCCCACCTGCGGCGGAGGCAGCTGGGCCATTTCATCGGCCACCGCTTCGGGCTCGCAGGCATCGGTAACGTATGCGACGGTGGCGGGCGACAGTGAAAGCAACGCCTGGTTTGCGTTTGTGTGTGATAACAATGCCTCGTCTTTGTGTTCCAGTTCCAGCCAAGGATCCGGCACCACCGGTTCTCCTTTTGAAGTCAACCACGTTCCCACTTTCACTTCGGTGGCCAACACTTCTGGCTATCTGAACACGGGAGACACTCTCACTTTTACTTCAGTAGCCAGTGATTCAGATACCAGTGGCACGGCCGACACCGTCACTTTGTATATCTGCAAATCCAACGACTTCACGGGTACCGCTTGCGGTGCCGGCGGAAGCTGGGCAACCTCCTCCGCTTCCAGTTCCAACCCATCTGCCACCTACACCGTTCTCTCCGGCGACACCGACGGCACCATCACCTACTACGCCAACCTAATTGATGACTCAAGCGCCGAGGCCTCCGCCAACCCTCTGACCGGAACTTTCCAAATTGACAACACCGCTCCCACGGTTTCCCTCACCGGCTCCCTGACCTGGCCGGCGCCGTTGACCACTTCATTCACTCCCACCGCCTCCGCTTCCGACGCCACCTCGGGCATTGCCACCTACGCCTGGTCTCAAACCGCAGGCAGCGGCACCCTCACGTTTAGTTCCGCTTCCACCCTTTCCACTAGCATTACCGTCGATGCCACCGGAACCTATACCGTCCAGCTTACCGTCACCGACACTGCCGGCAACCAGACCACTTCGAGTTTCGACCTGACCTGGTCAAACCCCAGTTTTGGCGGTGGTGGAAACGGCTCCGGCGGCGGTTTCTCCGGCGGTAGCGGAGGATCCTCCTGTCCCGCCCCATCGGGTACCTGGACTTTCCAAATCAACCAAGGCCAGCCAACTACTCAAACCCGCGCCGTCACGCTTTCGTTTACCTCAAATCCTCCCATTACTCCCTCAACTCTCATTTCCGACACTCCCATTACCGTCACTCTTGCCAATGACTCCGCTTTTACCAACGCCGTCTCAAAACCCTACCAACCAGAACTTCCCTATACTCTCACCAAAGATCAAGGGACCAAGACCGTCTATGCCAAACTCCAAAACTCTTGCGGCTCATTCACCCCAACCCTCTCGGCTGCCATCGATTATATCCCGCCACCCTTTACCTTTAAGATGCCATTCCTTTTCACCCGCACCCTCGCCCCCGGCGACCAGGGCAACGACGTCAAGGAACTCCAACTCTTCCTTACCTCCTTAAATTTATTTCCTACCACCATTATTGCCAACGGCTACTACGGCCCTACTACTACCGGCTCCGTCAGAAAGTTCCAGCAATCAAACAATATTCTCCAAACCGGCACCTTCGGCCCTCTGACCCGACGCGCCGCCAACATCATCCAGTTAACCCGCGCCATCCGACAGTTGGAAGAATATTTGGCAAAATTGGCGGAGTAGAATTGTTCGTCATTGCGAACCGCAGTGAAGCAATCTCGTAACCCCGTCATTGCGAGCCACAGCGAAGCAATCCCCGTTCAATTATTAGATTGTTTCGTCGCCCCGCCTGCGGGCGGGGCTCCTCGCAATGACAAAAAACAATAAATTGCTGAACAGAAAGTAATCCCCCACACCCCCGATGTCATTCCCGACGCGCACGATCGGGAATCCAGGGTATCTTGTTTGAAAATCTTCTGGATCCCGGGTCAAAAGCCCGGGATGACAACGAGAGGTGTGGGGGTTACGAAGAAAAAAATTGACAGTCATGGTATTTGGAGTAATATTAAAGTATGGAGAGTCAATTACATAGTGGAACTTTTTTTAGTCCCAGTAAGGGTGATTTAGAATTTAAAGAAGTCATACGGGAAATTTATGACTATATTTCGGCCGAACCGGAATTTTTTTATGACATTGTAGTGGGTTGCGACTCACCTTCAAGTGACAAGCCGTTTTTTCCCATTGCTATTGTGGTGCTAAGGACGGGAGCTGGCGGTCGGTTTTTTTTAAAGAAAATGCATTACCCGGATGCCTACCTAAAAAAATTTATGCACATTAATTGGAAACAGAGGATTTTACAAGAAGTATATTTGTCATGTGAGCTGGCACTAACATTGCGCGAAACCTTGGAAAAAGAATTTGGCGCAGCGCGCCCGCATTTTAATTATCAGTTTGCCTACATTCATGCCGATGTGGGTGAGCAGGGAAAAACCAAGGAAATGGTAAAAGAGGTGACGGGGCTTATTAGGGGTAATGGGTTTGAGCCAAGGATAAAACCGTTTTCTTTCGCCGCGTCGGTGGTAGCGGATAGATATACTTAAGTGGATTAAAAATTTAAAAGTCAAAATGCAAAATTATAGAAGTGGCGCGCCTGCGGGCGCGCCACTTTTTCTTTAAAAAAAAATGTGTTAAAATAATGCCATGAATTCGGCTGAATTACGCCAAAAATTTCTGGAATTTTTTGAAAAAAAGGGCCACGCCATTATTCCCAGCGCCTCTTTAATTCCCGATAAAACCGACGGTACGGCCTTATTTAGCACTGCGGGTATGCAACCACTGGTACCATATTTACTGGGAGAAAAACATCCTGAAGGCAAAAGAATTGTGAGTATCCAAAAATGTATTAGGACAGGAGATATCGATGAAGTGGGCGACGATACTCATTTAACTTTTTTTGAAATGCTGGGAAATTGGTCGCTGGGCGACTACTGGAAACAAGAATCAATCCAATGGAGTTTTGAATTTTTAACCAAAGAATTGAATATTCCCATTGAAAAATTGGCATTTTCTTGTTTTGCGGGAGATGAAAATGCGCCCAAGGATGAAGAATCAGCCAAGATTTGGGAGAGTATGGGAATCAAGAAAGAACGGATCGTCTTTTTGCCAAAAGAAGACAATTGGTGGGGGCCGGTTGGTGACACGGGTCCATGTGGTCCTGACACAGAAATTTTTTACTGGAAATCAAATGATATTCCTACTCCGAAAACATTTGATTCAACTGATAAAAATTGGGTGGAAATTTGGAATAACGTTTTTATGCAATACATAAAAAATGCCAGTGGTGAATATGTGTTGGCAGAGCAAAAAAATGTTGATACGGGAATGGGATTTGAAAGAACTTTAGCGATTTTAAATAGTTTTGAGAATGTTTATGAGACAGATTTATTTGAACCAGTGATGCAGTTATTTCCCGGTTTTACTAACGAAAGAGCGAAACGAATTATTACTGATCATGCCCGGGCTTGTGTTTTTTTAATTTCAGATGGCGTGGTGCCTTCCAATAAAGACCAAGGATATATTTTGCGTAGATTGTTACGGAGAATGATGGTGCATATGCGAGGTATTGAGCACGATATATTTGAACCGATTAAAAAAACCATCGTAATATATAAAGATGTATATGATTTGTCTGAAGAAAAAATTTTGCCAGTTATTAAAGACGAAGCCGATAAATTTGAAAAAACCCTAGCCGCTGGATTAAAGGCCATTGAAAAAATAGATGTCATTAATGGTAAAGAAGCATTTTTACTATACGAAACGTACGGGTTTCCATTGGAAGTTTTAGAAGAAATGCGTACTGTAGCAAACCGGGAACAGTTTTTTGAAGAACTTAAAAAGCACCAGGAACTTTCCCGGACTGCTTCCGCGGGAATGTTTAAGGGGGGATTAGCGGACCATGACCCTCAAACTATAAAATTACACACGGCCCACCACTTATTATTGGCGGCGCTTCAGGAAATGTTTGGAAAACAGGTCAAACAGAAGGGAAGCAATATTAATTCTGAACGGTTACGTATTGATTTTTTGTTTGACAGGAAAATTACCGATGAAGAAAAAAAGCGGCTTGAGAGCATGGTAAACGAAAAAATTCAGAAGGGGTTGGATGTTGTAAAAAGAGAGATGCCGCTAGAGGAGGCCCAAAAAATTGGCGCCGAGATGGAATTTGGTGTAAAATACGGTAATACGGTGTCCGTGTATTTTATACAGGATAGTAAAGGTAATGTGATAAGTAAAGAATTTTGTGGAGGTCCTCACGTAAGCAATACGTTTGAATTAGCCGCCCCACAGGGCGAGCCTCGCCCCGATGGGCGGGGACCCTTTAAAATTATTAAAGAAGAGGCCTCCTCTCAGGGAGTTAGAAGGATTAAAGGCATACTAAAATAACAGCGATCCTAATTTACGAATATCATCCGAATGATCCTAATAACGCAACGGCGTATTCGGAACATTCGGATGCATGATTCGGATTATTCGGATCGCATCGCAAGATGAGCAAAAAAATGCACGATATCATATCACCGAAGCACCGGGCGGCGAAGGCCGTCGTCTTGGAAAAGAAGGTGGGCCGACGGTCAACGGGTGTTAAAAAAAGGAAAACCACCTTGAAACCAGAAGTATTGGCAGAAGCGAAAAAAGAATTCCTGGAAAGAAAAGAGGGGCGTTTTCCTCTAAAAGAAATCGTCGCAGGGGCCGTGGTACTGGCGCTCTTACTGGGCGCGTATGGATTTTTAAAACTTCCAAAAGCAACCGTGCAGATGTGGCCGGTCATGGAAACGGTAACCTTGCAGGAAAAAGTGCTTGCCAGTACCTCAAAACAGGAGCCAGGTGCGCTTGAATCAACGATACCGGCCCATTACCTGGAGGTTTTAAAAGATGCCAGTCAGGAGTTTCCGGCCACCGGAATTACGACCCAAGACGGCAAGGCGACCGGCAACATTACCATATACAATAAGATAAATCCATCAACTCCTTTTACATTGATTAAGGGGACTCACTTTTTATCCGATTCGGGAAAATATTTTATTACGTTGCAAAAGGTGACGATTCCCGCGGCTACCAATAAGACGCCAGGATCAATTACCGTGCAGGTGCAGGCCGAAACCGCAGGAGCCGAGGCGAATATAGGACCCTCTAAGTTTTCCATACCAAAACTGAATGGCACTTCGTACTACCATAGTTTATATGCTTCATCAAATGCCGATATGAAGGGAGGATATACGGGAAAATTGAAAAAAGTAACCGATGACGATTTGGAAACCGCCAAGGATGTGTTGGTGGAAAAATTATTGCAGGAAGCAAAAGATGAGCTAAGAAATAATCTTGACCCAAACGATGTGTTGCTGGATGATGCGGTTACCAGTAGCGTTGTGGCTTCCAGTGCTAATGCAAAATCAGGGGCGATTTACGATACTTTCCAGCAAAGCGCAAAAGTAAAAGTGACAGCACTCGTATTTAAAAAAATCGACGTGGAACAATTTGTTGTTGCCCTAGCCAAGGCACACCTGTCGGATGATAGTAGGTTGTTTGAAAAGAGTGTTACGATTAACTATCGCCCTTCGACTTTCGATGTCCAAAAAAAGATCATCACCCTTAATTTGGATTCGTCGTTTAAAAAGTATTACTACATCGATACCCTTGAATTAATTAATCTATTTTCAACTAAGTCATCTGATCAAATAAAACAGATCGTCGACCAAAAGTATAACGGAAATATTTTTGAGCTCAAGGTCAACTTTTGGCCATTTTGGGTGCGCCGGGCGCCGAGTGATCAGGATAGGATTAAAGTTGATCTTATATTGGAATAATAAGAGTAAACGTAACCCCTTACACCTCTCACTCCCGTCCGTCGTCATTGCGAGGGCATCGCAATGCCCGAAGCAATCTCCATGCAAAATGACGAGATTGCCGCGTCGCCCACGATTGCGATCGGGGCTCCTCGCAATGACGGTGAATGGGTGTGTGGGAGTGTGAGGGGTTGCGAGTAAACGGGTTGACCCCGCACCACTTTCACTACGCCATCATTAACATATTTCATATTTTGTTACCCTAAAAAATTGTATTATCCTACCCCAAGTATCCCGTGAAAGTGGTGCGGGGTTGACCTTTGCCCGTTAATTTGATAGTATTAAAAATTGTAAAAATGGATTCAGATCAAGTTATTAATAACCAAGAAAATTCTGCGGCCGAGGCCAAGGATTTAAACCAACTTATCAAGCGGGAGGGACGAGTAATAGAGGCCTTACCAAACGCCTTTTTTAAGGTAGTATTGGACGACGGCAAGGAGATAACTGGTTTTCTGTCAGGAAAAATGCGACTGAATAGAATCAAGATTTTGCCTGGAGACAAAGTGACGGTTCATATGAGTCCGTATGATGATAAGAAAGGAAGGATTGTATATCGACTAAAATAACTCAATTTTATTGCTTACAATAAAATTCGCAGATTAACGCAGATAAAACGCAGATTAACGCAGATTACGTAACGTATCCGCGATAATCCGCGTAACAATCCGCGTTTATCTGCGATTTTTACGGAGTAAAAAGAGATGAAAGTTAGGCCCTCGGTAAAAAAAATTTGTAATGATTGCAAGATCGTCAAACGCACGGGCCGTATTTATGTTATTTGCAAGAAAAATCCAAAACATAAGCAAAGACAAGGATAAGCGACAATTGACCTTTAACATTTGACCTGTGACACTTTTTTCACTAGTCAATGGTTAATTGTAAAATGTCAATTGTTAACTACGTATGCCACGAATCGCAGGGGTAAACATACCCGACAACAAAAGAATAGCAATTGCCATCACCTATATTTATGGGATAGGCAGGTCTTTGAGTGAAAAAATTATTAAGGAAACTAAAATTGACCCCAATAAAAAAGCAAAGGATTTGACTCCTGCAGAAATCAATGGTTTAAGGGAATTTATAGAAAAGTCATACAAGATTGAGGGTGACTTGCGAAGAGATGTGATGGTAAATATCAAACGATTAAAAGATATTGGAACTTGGCGGGGGAGTCGTCATGCTAAAAAATTACCGGTGAGAGGTCAAAGGACAAAGACAAATACCAGAACAGTACGGGGAAATGTAAGAAAGACCATGGGTTCGGGAAGAAAACCGGCAGCGGCACCAACATAATCTAAATTCAAAACTCTAAATCCTAAACTCTAAACCGTTTAGAATTTAGAAATTAGAATTTAGAATTTCTTTTACGAAGTAAAAGCTATGGGAAAAAAACATATTGCGACAACCAGCGGGGAAGATACCATAAAAGAGAAAGAAAGCGTTGATACGGCCTTAAAAAAAGAGGTGAAGGTCAAATCAATTGATCGTGTTTCTGAAGCCAGAGTGTATGTATCTTCTTCGTATAACAATACCATTGTTACCCTTACCAATGCCAAGGGCGAGGTTTTGGTTTCAAAGTCGGCCGGCGCGGTAGGTTTTAAGGGTGCCAAAAAAGCAACTTCGTTTGCCGCTTCCCGGGTTGCCGAGGCCATTGTGAATGTTTGTAAAAAATTAGGGGTAGAAAGGGTAGAAGTGTTTATTAGGGGTGTTGGCGCGGGGCGCGAATCAGCAGTAAGAATATTGGTGAACCAGGGATTAAATGTAGTTTCAATAAAAGATGTAACGCCTATTCCTCACAATGGAATCAGGCCCAAGAAGGTAAGGAGAGTGTAGTGTGAAATCCTAAATCCTAAACTCTAAATCCTAAACCGTTTTAGAATTTAGAAATTAGAATTTAGAGTTTCTTTTGCAAAGCAAAAGCTATGGAGAATACTCAATTCAAAAACGTAAAACCGACCGGGCAGGGTGCCCCCGAAAAAAGAAAAAGGAAAAGCGCTGTTTCTGAATACAAAAAATCGCTGACCGAAAAGCAGACCCTTAAAAATTTGTACGGTTTATCTGAACGGCAATTTAAGCGTTATGTGCTCCAAACCCTTGAAAAAATGGGTCGGGTCGAAAACGTGTCCAATGAACTTATTAGCCGTTTGGAAAAACGTTTGGACAATGCGGTATTTCGGTTGGGATTTTCAAAATCTCGCTCCCAATCGCGGCAAATGGTAAACCATGCCTATTTTTTGGTAAATGGAAAATCGGTTAATATTCCATCATTTCAAGTAAAAAAGGGAGATGTTATTGCCATGAAAGAGACCAAGAAAAAAAAGCCGATGTTCAAGGATTTATCAGAAACACTAAAAAAAATAGAGACACCAGTATGGTTGAATTTAAATAAAGAAAAATTTGAATCAACGGTTACAGGTGAGCCAAGTTTGGCAGAAGTTAACCCGCCCGTTGAAATATCGTTGGTGTTTGAGTTCTACTCTAGATAATATTAATTGCATGGAACAGATAGCATGGAACAATTAACCGTAGGTTATGTTTCATGTTTCATGTTTCATGTTTCATAAAAATGATTCCACTTCCATTACCTGCTAAGGTGATAAAAAAGGATTCCCATCAAGCAACCTTTGAAATAGACGGCCTCTATCCGGGGTATGGGGTTACCATCGGGAATTCATTGCGACGGGTTTTGTTATCATCTCTTCAAGGAGTTGCCGTTACTGAAGTTAAAATAAAGGGAGCGCCCCATGAATTTTCCACCATCCCCGGGGTGTTGGAGGATGTTATTATGATTCTCTTGAATCTAAAAAATTTAAGATTCAAAATTCATGAAGGGACTATGCAAAAAGTACAGCTTCATGTAAAGGGAGAGAGAAAAGTAACAGGAGGGGACTTTAAAATGTTTCCCCAAATTGAATTGGCAAACCCTGAGCTACCTATTGCCACCATTACTGATAAAAAAACGGAACTTGATATAGAACTTACCATAGAAAAAGGCATTGGATACGAGCCGAAAGATCATCGAAAAATAAAAAAAGCGGGGGCGGGCATTCAAGAAAAAGCGGAAATAGGGGCCATTGCTCTAGATGCTATTTTTACCCCCATTAAAAATGTGAATTTCCAAGTAGAAAATATGCGAGTAGGGGAAAGGACTGATTTTGATAAACTTCGCCTTGAAATAGAAACTGATGGTACGTTGACTCCGCAAGAAGCATTTTCCCAGGCATGTGACATATTGTTATCCCACTTTACCTTAGTTTCAGGAAAAGATTCATCTTTGATTGACGGAGAAGGTGCCAATAATGCTGATCAAACACCTAAAGAAAAACCTAAAAAGAAAGAAGTAAAGCCAAAAAAGAAAAGCAAGAAGTAAGTAGATGCGATGCCAATATGCGAATGCATACTAATAATACCAATACGGAAACGTTATTCGTATAATTAGTATGAATTAGTATATTAGAATCGCATTGAGCGAAGCGATGCGAAAGTTAAACAAAGGGAGAATATTATCAAGGCCGAAAAACCAACGAGAAGCGTTGCTAAAAACCCTGGCGACCAGCTTGTTTTTGGGTGGAAAAATTAAAACTACGGAAGCCAAGGCAAAAGAATTAAGGGTGGTTGCGGAAAAATTCATTACCCGGGCCAAAGATAATACGGTTTCAAATAGGCGATTATTGGCAAAATCATTATCTTCGTTTACCGTAAAAAAATTAGTGGATGAAATTGCGCCAACCTTTAAAGATCGCCAAGGTGGCTATACCCGGATAATGAAACTGGGGCCACGAAAATCCGATGGGGCTAGGATGACAATTATAGAATTAGTGAAATAGGTGTGAAATCCTAAACTCTAAATCCTAAACTCTAAACCATTTTAGAATTTAGAAATTAGAATTTAGAATTTCTTTTGCGAAGCAAAAGCTATGGAAGTAATAAAACGAGACAATCATATTGTGGATGCAACTGATAGGCCCTTGGGCCGATTAGCTACCGAAGTGGCAGTTTTATTGCGCGGTAAAAATAAAGTGGGGTTTGCACCCTATAAAGATATTGGCGATTTTGTAACGGTAAAAAACGTTAACGGATTAAAATATACGGGTAAGAAATTCCAAGATAAAATTTACTATCACCATACCTTGTATTTAGGAGGATTAAAACAGGCCACCATGAAAGAGGTGTATTTAAAAAAGGGGCCCGAAGAGATATTCAGAAAAGCGGTCATGGGAATGTTAACTAAAAATAAATTAAGGGCAAAACAAATTAAACGATTAAGATTCCAAAAATAATTCAATTTTATTGCAAAGCAATAAAATTTCGCAGATTCACGCTGATAAAACGCAGATTAACGCAGATCACGTAACGTATCCGCGTAAATCCGCGTAACATCTGCGAATATCCGCGATTTTTACAAAGTAAAAATGATGGTTACAGAAAAAACTAAAATAAAAAAAGTTACTTCTCCCATAAAGGAAAAGCCACGGGTAAAAAAAGCAGAAGAAGTAATGACGGTTACGCCAAAAGTTGGCGTGGATATTCAATTAGATGATATTATGCCGGAAGATTTTCCAACCGAAAAGGAGCTCGCCTCAAAGCCGGACCGGTATTTTGAAGCCATTGGCCGGCGCAAAACCGCTGTGGCACGCGTGCGGCTTTTTACTCGAGGCGATAAGCAATTTTTAGTTAATGGCAAAAGCTATCAGGAATATTTCTCTTTAAAGGGAGATCAAGAAACTTCGGTGGCTTCTATGAAAAAAATGAAGTGTTTGGATAAATTTAAGGTAACCGTAATGGTAAAGGGTGGAGGAAGAAATTCCCAAGCCGAAGCGGTGCGTCATGGAACTGCCCGCGTATTAGTTGATTTTAATAATAATTTTAGAAAACGATTAAGAAAAGCAGGTTACTTAACCCGCGACCCAAGAATGAGAGAACGTAAGAAATTCGGACTCAAACGCGCCCGCAAAGCACCCCAGTGGGCGAAGCGGTAATAGAACCCGTCAGAAAACGATTATCAAATTAAATTTTGACACAAAACCACTCTTTTTAGAGTGGTTTTGTGTTTTACGAAGAATGTTGAAATTGAAACGTGAAAAAGGTAAAATTAGATAAATTATTATTTATGAGATTTATAGGAAACAAAGAACTGATAATTGATGAAATAAAGAATCTTTTGAAAGAAAGAGGGCTTTTAAATAACAAGCGCAGGTTAAAATTATTTGATGCTTTTTGTGGTACAGGAGCTGTTTCTGATTCACTTAAAGATTCATTTGATTTAATAGTTAATGACATGTTGAAATGGTGTGTCATTTATACTAAAGGAAGAATAGTGGTAAAAGATTGTACATTTGAAAAACTAGGATTTGACCCTTTTGAATTTTTAAATTCAAACGCACAAATAAGAAAAGGTTTTTTCTATAAAAACTACTCACCTGGTGGTTCAAAAAGAATGTATTTCAGCCCCGAAAATGCAGGTAGAATTGATTATTTTAGATATACAATCGAAAGATGGAAATTAGATTATTTGATAAACGATAATGAATACTCATATTTATTGGCAAGCATTATTGAGTCTATATCTTTCGTATCTAATACAGCCGGTGTTTACGGAGCATTTTTGAAGCACTGGGATCCTCGTTCAAAGAAATTAATTATTCTTCAAAGAGTCAAATCAAGTAATTCTGGATATTTTAATGTTCAATTTTACAACGATAAAATAGAAAAGATAATAGATAAAATTAATTGCGACATTCTATACCTTGATCCACCGTATACCCAAAATCAATATGGCACACAATATCACTTACTTGAAACATTAGTACTAGATGACAATCCAAGCGTAAGTAAAATAACTGGGTCTAGGCCAGTTTCTCCAATGAGATCCGACTGGTCCGTAATGTATAGAGCACATATTTTATTCGATGAAATTATTTCCAAAACAAAGGCCAAATATATTATTTTAAGCTATAGTACAGATGGATTTATGTCTAAAAGCTTTATAGAAGCTAGTTTAAAAAGATATGGGAAGACAAAGTCTTATAAATGTAAAAAAATTTCTTACAATAAATATACAAATTTTAAATCAAAAGGCAAAAAAGAACACTTTGAGTACTTATTTTTTATTGAGAAAAAAGATTCTGCCGACATTCATTATGAATCTCCATTAAACTATATCGGAAGTAAGGCAAAAATGATACTAGAAATTAAAAAGTATTTACCTAAAAACATAAGTACATTTTTTGATATTTTTGGTGGTGGTTTTAATGTTGGAATAAATTCTGAAGCAAATCACATTATTTACAACGATGTTAACCATTTTGTTAAAGATTTAGTAGAGTCATTTAAAACAAGCGACACTTACCAGTACCTTCTTTATGTAAAAAGACTGATTAAAAAATATAATTTGAAAGAGGAAGATACAGAAAGTTATTTGAAAATAAGAAAATACTACAATTCACTACCAATCGAAAAGCGGAATCCAAAACTCCTCTACGCGATTATCTTATATGGATTTAACCAGCAGATCAGATTTAATGGAAATCATGATTTTAACAATCCAGTTGGCATGCGATGGTTCAATGATAAGGTGCTCGAAAAAAAGATTAGCTTTTCAAAGGCGATCAAAGAAAAAAACATCACTTTTTCAAGTGTTGAGTTTCCAAATTTTTTGGACAAAATAGAAAAGAACTCATTTGTTTATATGGATCCACCATATCGTTTAACGAGGGGATCATATAATGACGGGAAAAGAGGATTTAATGGATGGGGACATGATGATGAAAGGAAATTACTCGAGTTCGCTGATTCATTAAATCATAAATCAATACGTTTTATGATATCATATGTTATAGAGTATAAGGGAAGGACCAATATGGAAATAAAAAATTGGATTAGATTAAACAACTATCGCCTTATAAATATAGATCAAAATTCTAGTATTCCAAGGAACGAGGTTCTTATATTAAATTATAGCTAAATATGAATAAACCACATTTTACAATTAAAAATAATTTTCAAAAAGGGGGTATCTTGTATCAAGATTTATTAACTCCAGAAATACTATCTGATATTTGCTTGAAAGTTACGAATCGTCCTGATTATACATATGATTTTGATAATACCGGATATAATATAGGTAGACTTGTAGTGCTTGAATATCAAAATAAAAAACACTATGTTTCTATATCAGAAACAGACATTAGAAGCAGAAATTCTAGCTTTCAGAGTCTTCCTAGCGCCCTATCGAGATATATTCTTGATAAAAATCCAAATAAGGAGATATCTTTTTACTTTTACCCTTCAATTACCGGTAACTACGAGACACCTTATTTTATTTTTATGTACCGTCTAATGAAAACTGCAAAGATTAGATTTCTAAATGAGACAAAATATTTGAGCCATCCAGTGGTTCATTTTACAACAGCAGCAGATATTATTGCGAGTAAAGAGCAGCTTAGAACTAAAAATAGAGGAAATAGATCAACATATATCACAAGAGGCCCTAATAACGAGTTACAAATTTACGGAAAAACGTATGGAGCTAATAAGTACGAAACAACCATCCTTTGTTTGGCTTTATCAGAAATCGCCGACTCAAAAGTTCAATTATTTCAAATTGGAGACGGTGGTCTAACAGAGTTGCCGCAAACAGCAAAAGATGCTATTGAATCACTTGGGGTTGTTAAAATCTATACCTCCAACAAAAAAATTGAAAAAATAGACTTTGAAGAAAATGATAGTTTGCGCTCCATCGAGTATGTATATAATCTTTTAGAAAAACTAGGTGGGAAAAAATGTGCTTTTTGTGGTTGTGAAATTCCTCAGATCATTCATGGTGCACACATTTGGCCTGTAACTGACATAAAAAAGGATAAAACTTTATCTAAAGATAAAAAATTGGCTTTCGCTCTCGATGGAGAAAATGGTCTTTGGCTTTGTCAAAATCACCATAAATTACTCGATGTAAACATTTTGAGAATATCAGAAAACGGAAAAGTTAAGTACAGTTCGGAAATCAATGGATTAAACGCAATATTTTTGAAATACATAACAAAACAAACTCAGCTTCAGGGCACAATTCTTTCAAGTAGATTTATTTATTATTTAAGAAAAAGAAATAACATCTTAAAAGAATCATTATATTGCGAAATAACATAAAAAATATACCCTCACATACTGTGTTAAACTTGACTCCAGGAACCATTGTTATATAATTAGCTAAATTAGTGATTGCCAGTTTATATCCCCGATATTGTTTCTCGCTTCAGTGAGGGTGGGTAACCACTCCTCATCAGTGGGCCAAACGATAAAGAAATCCTCCAAGATTACACCAAGAAACCGCCAATGGCGGTTTTTTTGGTGTTCAAATTCAAATATAACCGTGAATTACGAAATGCTTTCGAGGGATTTTTTCCAAATTTTGAGCGAAAATGTGATAGAATTCTGAGGCATAGCCAAGGGCTCTGTCGAAGAATTATTGCACATTTGCAGCCAAAATTTGGGGAAAAGACCCGAAAAGTCATTCTCAAGCGGGCATTTCGTAATTCACGGTATGAATAAAAAAGTCGTTTCGGGGCCTCCGATACGACTTGTTTGGTTCAAAAAAATTTACACTTTCTTTATGACAATGGATTCTCCTTCTTTCATATCACGGAGAAACTGCATTATTTGTTCAAGGGTAGAATCATTGAATTCCAGAATTGTTACCGTTTGCAGCTCTAATTTTGGCAACGGTTCATTTCCCAAAAGGAAATTAACTTCCTGTCTTACCTCTTCCAATTTTACTCCTAAATTCATTAAAATCTTGCATGCGATGCTTTCTTGATCGCGCAAAATTGCAAGAAGCAGATGTTCAGTGCCAACGCGACGGTGGCCGAGTCCCCTGGCCTCCAAGTAGGAAAAGTCAAGAATTCTTTTGGTGGTTGGTGTGTTAGTTAACTTTCCTATGGATGGTCCGTCCGGACCAATTTGGACGATTTTTTCAACTTCAAGGCGAATTCTGTGAAGATCAACACCAATATTTTTAAGTGCATTAGCGCCAACCCCTGATCCTTCTTTGGCCAGGCCCAGCAAAACATGTTCGCTTCCAATATATTGATGGTTAAAGCGTTTTGCTTCATGTTCGGCCCAGGCCATAACCCTGCATGCGCGGTCAGTGAAGTTTTCGTACATGAAACCACTCCTTAAAAAGAAAAGCAGGAATGTGAAAGGTACTACTATTAAGTGTATATTAGCGCTAAACAATTATCAATATTTTACGGCACCAATCTTTCCGAAACCAGTAAACCGCCTTCGCTTAACAGGTATAACTTTTTATCCTGCTGATTAAAAAAGATGTCAGGGCTTTTTATGTCAATTAAATTCTCATCTGTCAGCAATGCTTTTTGCGGCAACGTTACGGTATTTACGTTTCCGCGGGTGTCGATTTCAGAAATAACAATAGCGTCTCTTAGGGTAAAAATAACGTAATCGTTTCCCAGCCACTGAGCTTCGTTAATAGTGTCGGAAAATCTATTTAAAAATACTGCCGCTGGGTTTTGCATATGTGTCTTTGACAGTAATATTTCATGGTCGTTTTGGTATAGAATTTTTTGGCCATCGGGCGAAGTTATTATTTCATGAACGGAGCTGTAAAAGTTTTTAAATGCTTCCGATTCACTATCCAGTAAAAATAGCGACTGGTTTTCCTGCAAAAAAGTCATATCGGCTCGCCTCAATATTTTATAAGCCGCCTCGGTTTTAATGGGGAAGGGTTTTTTGGTTAAGGTATTTATTACTATGCCCCTGGTGGTTGAGGTATATAAAAATCCATCCTGCGATAACCAGCTAATACTATTATTTGCCACGTGCCAGGCGGCAATATTTTTTATTAAAGGAAGCGTTTGTTGATTGGAATACAGATTTTTGTTTTTAACAAAAAATATTTCATTAGGATTTTCCGGATTAAAAGAAGCGTCCTCCGCCTTAGTTAGCAAGGCAAGCACAGTAATTTTTGGGTTTTGCGAAACCGATGTTACCAAAAAATAATTGCTCCCCAGTCGCACTAATGTGCGGCTTGAATCGCCCGACCACGCTACGCTGGAAATGTTGCCAGTGGCGCCAAAAAGCAGGTCTTCTGTTTGATTATTTTCAAGATGCACTAATTGATAATTGATTTTTTGTCCGATTACGATTTTAAGTAAGATGTTTTTTTCATCGGGCGAGGGATAAAATTCTTGAACGTTATTTTGCAATAAAGTAAAGCGCGGTTGCTGTTTCATTAATATTACGTTTTCTAGTTTGGTAACCGATTGGTCCAGGACTTCTAAGTTTTTTTGGTAGTCAAAATAACCGTCTTTTTTTATGGTTACGGTATGCGGTCCGGGAAGAAGATTTTGCCGAAAAACAGAAGGAGAAAACAGTCCTGTAGTTTGGCTGGCAAGCGAATCAATGGTAATGGTTGCTCCCTGGGGCAAGGCCCGTACATACATTCCGCCCGTGGCCGTTATGTTAAACCGTCGTATGTCAATGCGGTATCCCAGCGAATAGAGTATAATGTAGGGCGCAATAACCACAAATAATGCCAGACAAATCAAAAATACAATAAATCGGGTTTTTCTTGTCATAATAGATAGAATATTCCAGAATCGGACTTAAGGCCTCGTCCGTAAATAACATACAAGTTTTTCGCCAAGATGTCTGTCGCCTTGGCTCAAAAAAATGTGAGGCATAATAAAGTTATGCCGAGCATTTTTTGGAGCCAAGATGGCGGGCAGATTGGATGAAAAAGTGTATGTTATTTACGGACGAGGCCTAAGACCTAGAACATTTGGCAATATTGGTTGTCTTGGAGTCAAGACGCGAGGGTAATGTGTCGCAACAAATTCGCCCCGTCTCCAAAAAATTTACGAGGCGTAGCCGAAGCTACGGCGAGTAAATTTTTTGGGAAAGACAGTCAAGATTGGCAAATGGGCAGGTTCTTGGAGTCCGATTCTGGAATGTTTTATCTATAAGCCGTATTCTATCAAAAATAGCCCTTTTTTCAATGATGACTATAGATAAAACATTCCAGAATCGCCCTGATAACCTATAAAAATTGCGCCTCGGGGATGTTTTTCCCTTAAAAAATTCTCGATGCAGCTACGGCTGCATCTTTGGTTTTTTAAGCTCCAAAACACCCCGATGCATCAATTTTTCTGGCGATTCCAAGGGCGATTCTGGAATGTTTTATCTATATGTGTTATAGTTAGGTCGGTTCTTTGAGGGGGTATTGGTGCCTGGCAAGAAAATGTCTAGCAAAAGGAGTCAGTCATGTGGTTTTTCGTGCCGGTCAAGCGCCGAATTGATGGCTATACTGTCGGCAAACTGGTCGCTAATGTTTCGTGTGGCCAGGAAGCGGGTGCAGAGATTGACAAAAGGTCGGCTCAATGTAGCGAAGAGTTTTACCTGGGCTATATAATTTACGGTCCCTTTAATACTTTCGAAGAATTAAACAAGTACTACGATTCTTTTTTTGCGCCCAAGGCCGAATTCGTTGCTTGAGTAGAGCTTAATAGGAATGCTCTGCGCAACACAAGAAAGGATTGTCTATGTGGTACTACCGGACTGTAAAGGCGCGTGAGGAGGGGATTGGCATAACCTTCGGTCGGATTACCGGTGACGGCCAGACCGATAAAATTGCTGACGCAAAAATTCAGCAAACTGCCACAAATTTGCCCGATAATCTTTGTTTAGGGCTTATTCTTCATGGTCCTTTCAAAAACAAAGAAATAGCAGAAACCTCAGTATGATATTATCGAAAACCCGACTCTTCAGTGAGCTCGGGTTATTTTTTTTCAAATCCTTCAGATAACAATCGGGTTAAATATCTTTTAAATTCCAGCTGTTCTTTAATAGAATTGGTCATTTCCAGGGCGATGATTTTTCCGAATACAAATTTGGGCAGGGTTTTTAGGTAATCAAAGTCGCTCAAGTTTTTTATGGTATGCATATCAACATTTTTTTTCGCTTCCCAGCCATTAAGGTGATTACACATAAATAATTTTTTATCCCTGTGTTCAAATACGTATTCAAAGTCCCGGCTCAATTTTTCCAAACCGCATTTAAAGTGAGCCAGGTCAATGCAAAACCCGCCGATTTTTTCCACATTTACTTTTTTAGAGACAAAATTGTCGAAATTCATTTCAAGGTAAATGTGGTTATAAAACCCACGCCACTTTTCTATATCGTGGTGGGCGAAATTTTCTTCGTGGCAGGTAAAATATTGGGTGCCAAAGTTTTTTTTCAAAAATTCCAATTCATCGCGTGCCATATCGTGGCGGATATGTACTAAGGGAATACTAGTAATACCGGATGTCAATAACGCATCATATATTTTTTGCTTTTCTGCTTTGTTGTACATTTCCAAAAACAAAGCCACTTCTTTAATGCCCAGTTTTTCAATTTCTTGTAATTTTTCCTGCCAATCGTTTTCGGTGTCCCCCGTAATTGATACCAATATATTATTTTGCATATTTATTAATTTAATATTAGTATATAAGAGGTTCTTTTCACTTGCAATAAGGAGACGTCATGAAAAAGCGAGTATTGGTTACGGGCGGCAAAGGGAGAATCGGTACTATTATTTCCCAGGATCTTCGAGAAGAATTTGTTTTCAAGCTAGTGGATTGCCAATCCAGGAATGAAGAAACCGACGCTTTGCAAATCCACGTAGCCAATGATTATACAGAGCTGGAACAGGCCTGTCGGGGCATGGACGCAATCATTCATTTGGCCTGGAACAGTGGTGAAAATTGGAAGTCAAACATTGTGGTTTCGGAAAATAAAAAAATGGCGGAAAATGTCTACAGCGCTGCCGTAAAAGCCGGAGTGCCCCGGGTGATTATGGCAAGTTCCATTCACGCTGATAATTTCCAGGAATGCCTGGACTCAACGTTTAAGCTGACTTGCGACATGGAGCCAGATCCTCTAAGTTTTTATGGTTGCACTAAGGTGTACATAGAAACGTTGGGGAAAATGTATGCCAGCCGAGGCCTTGAAGTTATCTGTGTGCGTTTTGGCGGGGTCAGCCCCGATGACCAATTTCGAAAAGAAGACGGCTTTGAGAAAATCTGGCTTAGTCGGAGGGATTGCGCCAATCTGATCCGATGTTGCTTAGAAGCGCCACGGGTTCCATGGAATTTTTCGCTCTTTTATGGCGTTTCTAATAATACTGCCAGAATACATGATTGGTCAAATCCTCTGGGCTGGGTGCCGCAAGATGATAGTGCCACCAAAAAGAACATGTAAGTCCGTTGCAGAAAGCGACGGATTTTTTATACAAGCGTTATATAAAAGATTCATTTATATAAAAAAAGAAGCCCATCCGCGTTTTGGAAAACGCGGATGGGCTTATAATATTTTAGTCCATCATTTCGGTCAAGCTCTTGCCCTCGGTGAGCAGGTCCCGCATGCGATCCACGTCGTACTGCTTGCCACCCTTCGGTGTTTTGTAGTATTCGCAGACCCTCTCGATCTCCCTACTGCCACTATCGGCCAGGACGTTCTCGGCGAATAGGGGATCGACATTGAGACCAGCGCTGCGAAAGACCGCGAGTGCTCCGGGCTTTCTTTTGTCTCCCTCAGGAGCTTTGACGATGCTGTCTGACATGTGGTACAGGAGCGTTAGGATGGCGAGCTTCTCATTGCCCGTGAACATGGGTCGGCGCTTGAGCATGATCTTCACGAATTCCGCATTCTCCTCCGTGGTGGCCGAGAGCGTTTCGGCGAACACCTTGGTGGACGGGACCCCTAACTCCTTGACGAGCATGTCCTTAATGACGGCGGCCTCCGATTTGCGGTGGTAGTCCGCGTCTGCGAATGCTTCGAAAGTGAAGGCAGCTTTATTCTGGGTCGGGTGCTCTGCGTTGAAGATCTTTTTGTCGTCGTAGCGGACGCCGAAGTTGGAGCCACCGGAGATCATCAGGCGGGGAGCGATGCCCTTTCTAATGACGATAGCCGACGCATCTGTTCGCATTCGCGTGTGAGGTGCCAGGAAGTAGGTGGTGATGCGCGTACCGTCCATGTCGATTAATTCCTCTTTGCACATCACCTGTGAGCCGAGCTGGATCACGAGATCATACTGCTTTTTCATGAGAATCTCCTCTGGGCGATTGAAAAGTACTGTTTTGGAACATTTCCAAAACCTAGCGAAACATTAACATTTTATTAGTTGAATGTCAAATTTAGCGGAGGATTTAGCGGCGGATTTTTCGCAAAAAATCCGCCGCTAAAGCCGTGTTATAGAGGGTTGACATTAGTGATAAAAAGGACTAGAATGAAACATGTTTTTCTAATTATCAAGTATCAATTATCAAGTATCAATTAAGTATTAAATTACTAAATTATCAAATTCGTATTTTCGTCATTGAAAATTCACTCTATTGATAATTTATTGAAAATTGAAAATTGATAATTGAAAATTTCGGTGCCGGATACCTTCATCATCAATGGCAATAGGGAATTGGCTGGAGAAATTGAAGTGCGCGGATCAAAAAATGCTGCAGGGCCTTGCCTTGCGGCCGTTTTGCTTACCCAGGAGCCATGCATTATTGATAATTTGCCATTAATTGAAGATATTAAGGCCACCATTGCGGTACTGGAAAGTATGGGGGTTGCCACGGAATGGCTGGGCGACCGAAAATTAAAATTGCAGGCGGCTCAAGTAAACCCCGAAAATATGAATTTGGAAAAAGTGTCAAAGACCAGGATGTCGGTGGTGCTGTTTGGATCGCTTTTGGGCAGGGTAAAAGAATTTAAAATTTCTTCTCCGGGTGGCGATGTTATTGGTTTGCGGCCCATTACCATACAATTAAAGGCCCTGGAAAAAATCGGTGCGCACATTGAACGGGAAGGAAATGTCTACCATATATGGCGCGATGAATTATTGGGTAAAGAAATTATTTTAGGGGAATTCAGTCCCACGGCTACTGAGGCGTTGATGTTGGCGGCAGTGCTGGCAAAGGGAAAAACGGTGATAAAAGGGGCGGCTTCTGAACTTTCAGTCCAAGACCTTTCAAAAATGCTGGTGAATATGGGGGCTAATATTACCTGGAAAGGCAGCCATACTATTGAAATTGAAGGAGTTGAGGCGTTGCATGGATGCGAACATTCGGTGGAGAGCGATCACCTGGAAGCCGGCACATTTATTGTTATTGGAGCGCTGACCCCGGGCCGGGTGGTGGTAAAAAATATCAATTTTGAATACCTGGATATGTTTTTGTATAAACTGGAAGAAATGGGGGTTAATTTTGACCGCGGCGAAAACCAGATTACCGTTTTTTATTCTCCGTTTATAAAACCCTTGAAAGTGCAGGCCTTGCCGCATCCGGGTTTTCCTACTGATTTATTGCCTATTATTATTCCATTATTGGTAAAAGCCCAAGGCAAATCACTGATCCATGATCCGTTGTATGAAAACCGGCTTGGGTATGTGCAAGAATTGCGTAAAATGGGCGGAGACCTGGAAATTGTTGACCCTCACCGCGCTTTTGTTTTTGGGCCAAAGGAA
>Ga0209541_10003664_pt1 | contig 27963 bp, 30 predicted proteins | sample RifCSPlowO2_01_FD_184027 | JGI IMG/M metagenome (GOLD analysis project Ga0209541, IMG submission 184027) | Groundwater microbial communities from Rifle, Colorado - Rifle CSP2_plank lowO2_0.1 (SPAdes) (version 2) | ecosystem: Environmental > Aquatic > Deep subsurface > Groundwater | place... | reverse complement strand
AATTTGGGATTGAACAAAATGTTCAAAAATTTTGGGAGTATAGACATAAAAACGGATACCTTCAGTACTGGAAGCGATCTCTAAGGATAAGTGTTCTTTAATTTGGGGAGTAAATCGAATTAGGCCATGTAAAGAAGCAAACATCTGCTCCGCCGCAATTGGGAGCTTTTCATTTTCCCGAGGAAGCTGTATGGAAAGAAGAACCCCCTCCTTACTAGCATTAGCGTTCGCCTCAATGCTTAATTTTCTAGCTGCTCGGTAAGCAAAGAAAAAAGCTAAGACAAGAACAATTATGATTATTGAAACATAAAGCATTTATTAACCTCTCTTGTTTACTACAAAAGTTTTGTAGTTTTCTCCTCTTCTTTATTCAAGCTATTCTAGCGCAAACTTAAGCATAAGTCAACGTGGAGACTAAAAAAGCGCTTACCCTTAGGAAAGCGCTTTTTTAGGGGACACTAATTTTGGTGTCCCCTGGAAGAAAGGAGAGAGATCAAGAACTATATTAACACACCTTAACCAAAAAGTCAAGGTATTACACCAATCACTAATTTATCCACCAAAATATCATTTCTGTAAAAAAACTTATAGTAACACCGCTACGTAAAAAATTAGTGATCATTTTTTAGCTGATAAGAATTATATCTTTACTGACCCCTAACCTATAAAAAGTTGCAAAGTTTGATAATAAACAATATAATGACAGCGTAAATTTGAACTGTGAATAAAAAGATTGCTGTTAGAATTCTAAATTTATTCGTTTCATTCCTTTTAATAGGCCAATCTGTCGCTCCTGCTTTATCTTTAATTGCTAGTGCGATTCCGACTGTTTACGCACAAGAGTCTCCAAGTGAATCTCCAGATGTAACAACCGATTCGATGCCCTCTCCAGAGCCGTTACCACCGCTCATCGTCACTAATGAACCTTCGCCAACTTCTTCTTCAAATGAGATCCAGAATTCACCTTCACAATCGGAAATTGATCAAAATAGTTCAGATGAGCAAAATGATCCCTCACCTTTACCGGAATCAGCGGATTTGGAGGTTGAGGGAAATCAAGAGGTGAACGTAGATGTTGTTCCTTCCACTAATTTTAATCAGACGTTTTTGGATTTTAGAACAATAGAGTCGGAGGGCAGTGCTACATTATCCACAGATCAAAGCGATTATGCTCCTGAATCCACTGTTAGAGTTTCCGGTTCTGGATATTTACCAAATCAGACTTTAACTATTAAAATCACCTGGCCGGATGGAACAGTTAGAGGAAGTGGTAATCGAGTCGGAGAAACAGATTCAACTATTAGTAATGATAAAGGTGAACTTTACTTTGAGTACCTTCTAACAGACGGTCAGGAAGGCCTATATAAAGTGGAGATTTTGGACTCATCTGGTAAAGTTTCGGCAACAACAGCATTTACTGATAGTCGCACAACCGTGTCCGCAACACTTAACGGTGCATCGAGTGTCACTGTGGTTCCTAGCGCCTCCATTACTGCGGCAGTCGCAGGGACGCTTACGTCGGGAGATGACTGGCATTCAACCGGATGGCGAATTGCAACATCATCAGGATCCTATACATGCGTCAACACTACAGATCATGACAGCAATGGCACGTTTACTGAAAGTCTTGCGATCACTGCACCATCGACACCTGGCACTTACAACGCCTACTTTCGAATTTCTGGATCCAATAGTAATTGTGATAACGAAACTGGATCCATTTTTACAATGACAAATGCTGTAACAGTGATAAGTCCTGATTTAACGGCTACTAAGACAAACAATGTCGGCGGCAATGCCACCGTTAATCAGGCATTTACCTGGACTATTCGTATCCAAAATTCTGGAGCTGCTACTGTTACCTTTACAAATAATCAAGAAGTTTTGAGAGATGAAAGACCTTCGTCTGGTGTTTCTTCCTATGGATCTCCCACGGTTACCTCAAGTGGAACAACCGGCAATTTAAGCTGCACAGAAACAGGGTCAAGTAATCGCGATTTAACTTGCAAAGCAAACGGGACTGTTACCATGCCTGCCGGTAGCTACTCTGACATCTCATACACCGTTACGCCTAGTTCTGTGGGAAGTTTAAGTAATCCTCGAAGTGGAGCAGTCTGCAGGACCGACAGAAACACCGTAATTAGTGAAAGCAATGAAGGCAACAATGATTGTTCAAATTCGGTTACGGTAAATCCTCCCGATACCACCCCGCCAACAGATCCAACAGATGTTCACTCAACAAACCATACTGTGAATACTCCGTCTCAAGATAATACTATTGATATGGCTTGGACTGTGGCTGGATCAGCTCCTGGGGCAACTGACGCAGGTAGCGGTGTTGACGGCTATTCGTATCAATTTTCAAATTCCCCTACTACAGTTCCCGACACAACCAAAGATGCGGAAGAGAGTGCAATCACAACCACCAGTTCAGTGCTTGCTGACGGGACATGGTACTTCCACTTAAGAACTCGCGACAATGCCGGCAACTGGACCTCAACAGTGCATAAAGGACCATTTATTATTGACCAAACTGCTCCCCAAACTACCATTGATAGTGGTCCAACAGGCTTTGTCTCAAGTACCAATGCTACCTTTGAATTTAGTGCTAGTGAGAGTGCAACTTTTGAGTGTCAACTTGATGGTAGTGGTTTTTCAGCCTGCACGAGTCCAAAAGCATACTCAGATCTTGTTGAAGGTGCGCATACCTTTAATGTTCAAGCAACAGACGATGCTGGCAATACCGATTCAACCCCAGCCTCCCGCTCTTGGACAGTTGATACGACTGCGCCTTCTGATCCGACTGATGTTGCCAGCAGCGATCACGCAGTCGATACTCCCTCAAACGACAGCACGATTACCATGACTTGGGCGATGGCAACTGACAATGAGAGCGGTAGTGGGGTTGATGGCTATGCTTTTGTTTTCAATGATTCCGCAGACTCTGTTTGCGACAACTCTAAAGATCTAGAAGAAACGGAAACAACAGTCACCAGCGAGGCCTTAGTAGATGGGGCCTGGTGGTTCCATATTTGTACTGTTGATAATGTTGGCAATTGGACAACCACTGTTAATGTTGGGCCTTTCATAATCGACACGCAGGCTCCAACTTCCACTATTACTTCACCAGATGAAGACAGTTTTTGGAACAGCCCAATTGAGATTTTGGGAAGCTCGACCGATTTTCCCGCAACGACTGTTGACTATGTTAAGCTTTTTGCCTCCACAAGTGGCGATGAAGATTGGTTTAAGATAGCCCAGCTTAATAACGATTCTTTATCTGAGCCATTTGCATGGACATTTAATTGGGTTCCAGACGAGAACGGTACTTATGACATTACGGCCGAGGCCACCGACACCGCTGGAAATACAGAATCGAGCCCAGTGGTCGAAAACATAACTTATGACATCACGCCCCCGACAACTCCAGTTGCCGATCCTGCTAATGGAGATTATCCCTCTGATCAATCGGTTACCTTATTAAGTTCTGATAATTTAAGTGGGGTCGATAAGATTTACTACACCACAGACGGTACGGACCCAAGTGCTGAAAATGGCACACTTTATGACGCAACAATTACGGTTGATAAGGATATGACTATTAAGGCAATTGCTTATGATAAAGCCGGCAATACCAGTGATATTTTAACCGCCGTTTATGGAATTCCCCCAATAATTTCTGCTGAGACTTCAAGTTCTGTTACTTCTTCATCGGTGACTATCACGTGGACGACTGATGACCCAGCAACCTCAAGAGTAGTTTATGATACGGTTTCTCATCCGGTTTTAGGGGCGGCGCCTAATTACGGCTATACAAACTCAACTGTTGAAACAGATACTGGTCCGAAGGTAACTTCTCATTCAGTGACTATTAATGGGCTAACCAGCGGCACGACTTATTTTTTCCGAACGGTCTCACACGGGTCGCCCGAAGCCGTAAGTAGTGAGAGTAGTTTTAGTACTTCGTCAAATACGTCATCTTCAAACTCACCAACTTCCTCAACCTCATCTATTTCATCAGCTTCTCCGCCACCTAGTACGTCAAACGTTTCCCCAGCAGTAGCTGGTATTCAAACAAGCGCAGTTTCACCTGCTCAAAATACCCAAGGGGAAGTTCTTTCAGAATTAAGCGAGGCTGCTGGGCAAAACGCGCAAGTAAATCCCACTCCAGAAACACCCGCAACCGAAAGTGGAAGAAATTTAACCAAGTCACAAAGTATTATAATCATTCTAATTGTTGTGAGCGGGTTGCTGCTTATTTTATTCGGTTTAAAGAGAAGAAAATCCGAGAAAACTCCTTGAGCAATAGCTACTAAAGTTGGTTTAGAATTTGGGCTTCTTCTCTGCTCCAAGGAGAGTAACTTCCCGGGTTTTTATTTAAGTCTTCTAAAAATTCCTCCCATTTAACCCATTTCCAATCCACTATTTCCTGAAGATTTGCCGCCGGATCACTTTCACTGTAAGCAACTAGAATGGGACAAATTTCGTTTTCCACAATACCGTTTGCGTCACTAAATCGATAACGATAAGCCGCGGCCTCTTTAATATCCACAACCCGGATCCCAAGCTCTTCTTTGAGCCTACGTCTTGCCGCAACCGTGTTACTCTCCTTTGGACCAGGGTGTCCACATACAGTATTGGTCCAAACTCCGGGAAACGTTTTTTTGTTTAAAGCCCTTCGGGTGAGAAGCAATTCGCGCTTGGAGTTAAATAGAAAGAGCGAAAACCCCCGGTGCAGTGGTGTATCTTTAGTGTGAACTCCCTTTTTGGGTTTAGTACCTATTCTTTTATTTTGTTCGTTAACAAGAACAACAAGTTCCATTTATAAGATAACCCACCACTAGTCACTAATTAATTCAAGACGATGGTAAAAATCCCTCCCCAAAACGATGACTATATCCCCTTGCGAGTTTGGCAATTCCTTCTTTGTTATTTTAGCTTGTAAGAATCTGGATAATTTAGCAACGCTTCTACTACTCTCTTTAGCATAAATTAAAGTTTCAGTTGTTTGTTCCTCGTTTTTAACAGAAACAACCTCTAAGCCCATATTGGCGATCACTCTTGAAACAAAGTTTCCCATTCCGGATACTTGCGTAGCGTTCCTAATTTCAATTTTTTTAGCTTCACTTGCTAAGTTGGTATCGAGTAGATTTTCGGAAATGGTATTATCAAGTAACTGCGGATCAAAAGTGGCTCCTTTTAAAGTTTTATCTAAATAAATAAATTCTAATTTGTCTAAGCTGCGAGTATTTTTTGTTTTCCAGGAAAGCTGTAAAAAATCTTTCAGTGAAAGTGAAGTTTTTATCTGCTTTGGTGGCCAGCCTTTTTTCAGGGGTTTCAAGAAGAAATTAAAAGAAAAGAGTTGCTCTTTTAATTTTTTTAAATTTTCTTCGCTAAAATGGACTTCTTCCAAAGCAATATAACCGTCAATTGGAACTGCTAATGCTATCTGAACAGAAGAGAGCAAAATATCAATTCCCTTCTTTTCTTTTTCTGTTTGTCCCAGCCAATAAGAACTGTAAAGAGGTTGGGTTCCGTAATTTTTGGGCAAGGAAACTTCTACTTCTCTGGGTATGAAGATCACCACTAAACTTTCTTCTTTTTGTTCATAAGATAATAAAGCTAACTCCTCTACTTGATCAGACTTTAAATTTATGAGTAAAATATTTACTCTTGTTTTGAAATCTAGGCCTTTTTCGTAATTTAAAGTAGATGGCAGTTTATTAAAAGGTCGGAAAATTAATGAGGTAACCTGTGAAAATCTAAAGACAAGATTAAAGATAATTGCGGCAAGAGCTAAAATAATAAGAAAGCGCAAAATATTCTTTCTTTGCCGACCCAGTTGTTCCTTTTGCCAAAGTTTATGACCTTTTGTTTGACTGAATACTTTAGCGGAAAACCCTCTTAGGAAAACCTTATGGCGCTTGGGCATTTAATTAGTTATTCCCTATTCTTTCTTTTAGTTCTTTAAAATGAGATTTCTTGAGTCTTTCTAAATTTACATCCTTTTTCCACGATCGTAAAAGTAGTTCCACTATCCTCTCCCCTCCTAAAATTCTAGGAATTATAACGTAGTTAGCTCCCCTTTCATAAAGCTCTAATGCTTCTTTTTCAGTCGGAGCAGTCACAATTTTGGCAATTCTATCTCCTCTTTTTTTGAGGATTTCTAAAATTTCAAGATTATCCTCTTTATCAAAAACTGTACTGACAATAAGTTTGGCTTTAGAGAGGCTTGCGGCTTCAACAATATCGGGATCAGTAATATCACCAAACAAAGTATTAATTCCTTGGTTTGAGACTCGCTCAACAATATAAGGGTTAAAATCAACTACAAGGAGAGGCACTTTTTTCTTTTTGAAAAGCGAAATTAAAGTTGAACCAAGCCGACCGCAACCAATTAAAACAACGTGGTCTTTCAATTCTCCTTCTTCTTTCTGAATTTTTTCGTTTGGATTTCTCCGCTCGAAAAGCGAAAGTAAAGGGCTTAAATAGTTTATAATTTTACGATCAAATATAACTAAATAAGAAGAAACCGCAAAGGTTATTAAACTAACCAACGTGACTAAGGAAACAGTTTCTTTCTCTACAAGTTGAAAACTTGCTAACACCAAAATCAAAACAAGGGAAAATTCACTAATTTGAGCAAGTGATAGCCCCGTAAACAGAGCGGTTCTTTTTCTAAAGCCAAGATAAAGCATACTTAAGGTTACGCTTATCAACTTTACTAAAATAATTGCCAGTGAGATTACTAACGCTTGGTTAAAAATAACTTTTAAATTACTTAGGGAAATTTGGGTTCCTAAAAATACAAAAAAGATAACCAAGAAAAAATCTCGCAGGGGTCTGATCCTAGAGGCGATTTGATACTCTTCCCGGGTGTTGGCGAGACTTAAACCAGCTAAAAAAGCACCCGCACTTGGAGAAAAATCTAGAAAATTTGCTAAGGCTGCCATCATAAAAGCGTAAGCGAGCGCTCCTAAAAACAAGATTTCTAGGTTCTTGGCTAACTTATCAAAAATAGAGGCTAGTAAAAATTCTTTTAGTAAAATCACCAAAATAATAAGGGTCAAACCTTTAAGAATAATGCTGGAAATAATAAAGGTTGGAGTAAAGTTCCCCAATTGGCTAAGAACAATTAAAACAGCAATAGCGATCAGATCCTGTAAGATCAAAATACCAACCGTAACTTGGCCATAGAGCGAATCCAAATCTCTTTTGTCAGAGAGTAGCTTGACTACTAGAGCCGTGCTACTAAAAACAGTCACTAGTGCCAAAAGAACGGCATTAGTTTGGGATAAATTCAAATATTTAGCAACTGCGAATACACTTAAGAAAGTTAGTAAAACTTGAATAAAAGTAATCAGGGGTATTTTTTTAGAGAAGCCGGCTAGTTCTCGAAATTTTAGTTCTAACCCTACTAAGAAAAGTAATAGAGCAATTCCCACTTGGGCAAAAGAAGCAAAAATTTCTTGTCTGGAAAAAGTTGAAAACACTGGCCCGATGATTAAACCAGCCAGTATGTAACCAAAAACCAAAGGTTGTTTAAAAAAAGAGGCTAGCGCGCCTAAGAAACTCGCCAGCACCAACGCAATAGTTATCTCCAAAAAAAAGGCAGGCATAAAATTATTTTACCAACTTCGAGTTTTTTTTACCAATAATATGCGATAATAATCCTTAGTAATGAAAATTATTTTTGGAAAGCACGCTAAGAAAGATAAGTTCCCTATGTTGGCAAAACACAGATTTTACTTGACTGAGGAAGACGTAATAAAGGTCATTAAAGAATCAGAACATGAGGATAAGGAAACAGATAAGCCGAATATAATTGCTTCTAAAAGTTTTGATGAAAAGCATATTTTGAGAGTTGTTTATAAGAAAGAAGATGATATAATCAAGATAATAACTTTTTACCCTGCTGAAAAAGGAAGGTATTATTGATGAATTTCAAATACAGCAAAGAAGACGATATTTTAATGATTGAGTTAAACAATAAGCCGATTGATTATGCCGAACAATCTGGCGACTTAATTGTACATTTTTCTCTAAAAAGAGAGGCTGTGTTAATAGAAGTTTTGGAAGCATCAAAATTCCTAAAACAGGCCTCAAAAATACTACCCCAAGAAGTAAAAGATAAAGTCTTGCAGTCTGTTTAATCTCCAACAAAAAACAACCCTTCTGGTGAGCAAAGCCGGACCATTCGGGGTTGTTTCTTGTCCTAAGAAAACCTCTTTTGAGATTTACTTGGGAAGATCGGATTTGAGCTTGGTCTCACCCCAAGCACCACTTGTGTGGCTCCGTCTCTGTTGATAGTTCAGCCTTGGTTCTCGGTGCTTACGCAGCCGAAGTGGAGGAACCAGACCGAGTGTCTATCACTTTGATCCCAGGACACAGTCGGTCCTTGGTCGCTACCGCCATGCCGATGACCACCTTCCCGAACTCGCTTCTCACGAAGATCACAAGGAGTGTCGCTAGTACAGCGATTGTGAGGAAGCTGCCGACGATGATCGCCATGATAATCGGGTTCTCGATGAAGAGAATCACGATTAAGGTGATCACCGGACCGACCACTGCGATAATCAGCAGTGGTGGACCGAAGTCCTCTACCAACGGTTCCAGGAAATCGAGCACAGCCACCAGCACGGCGAGCAGTCCTCTGCCGAGTAGTCGGAACGGCGAGTACCGACCCAGGAACACTGGGTGCAGTATGTACCTCCCGACAAACCGAAGAACGAGTGGCGTCTGCTTCTCCATCCTGACTCGATGCTGTTCGTAGGCCCTGACCGCCACCTTAGGCGGAACCATATAGGTAGGCTGTTCGGATGGCTGAGGAACGGCCTTGGGTCTCTTGGCTGCACGCTTGTTGCGTGACAGCCTTGAGAGAAACAGGAATGGGGCCTTGATCACAGCGAAGACCTTGCTGAAGGCCCAGGCGATGGTCGCCCACACACAGGTCCAGAAGTAGATGCAGCCATTCGGCGGCTCTACCAGGACGCCTTGGTGGAACTCCAGCCACCTGCGACCGAAGAAGGTCCCGTGGGGCCAGTTGGCCAGGTCGAACTCCCACTCCCACACTGGTTCAGCTTTCCGTGTCCGTGCCATGTGTAGATTTCTCCTTTCCTTACTACGCAGCCGGTAGCCTCCACGTCTACCAGCTGCAACATTTGAATGTGCTGTTCTATTACGAGAACGATGTAATTATACCAAAAATAAACTTGGAAAGTCAAGTACTATGGGGTAAAATCTGAAAGTGTTGGGTTTTATTTGACTTCTTGGAGCTCTTCTTCAACTTTTTCTGACAAATATATTTTCATCAAGGACTGGTAGGGAACATCCTTTTTGTTTGCAAGTTCTTTAAGTGCGTCTAGTAATGACTGCGATAGACGAATTGAAACAGTTTGGGTCGAGAATTTTAAATTTGGAAAAGATGGATTAACTATTACTTTATCCACATCAAAGTAATCAATAAAATCGTGAGTCGCCCAAAAATCACGTTCTTCGTCTTCGTTTTTAAATTTTGGTAGCAGCTTTAATTTTTTCATAAAATTTCCTTTCTCTCTTGCTCATGTTCCGAGCACTTACCACTCTTACCCGATTATTTCTTAGAGTAAAAGTAACCGAAAGCAGCCTTTTCTCATTGGTTACCCCTAATATACCATATCTCAACTCTACCTGCGAGTGTTGAGTATCTGGGAGAATAAACCTTGGTTTATTCTCAAAAATCTCTTCTGCTTCTGTATGTTTTACCTTGTGCTTTTCCCAATTCTTTAAAATATTTCCCTCATCCCAATCAAAACCAGTCGCCTCATCCAATTTCATGTATATTACGATAATATACAAAGAAAGGGATTATGTCAAGTTAGGTATAAATTTCTCAGATTTTTTCTAAGAATTTTTTTAGTTCTTCAGGAAGCGGAGCTTCAAATTGGACAAATTTACCAGTTTTTGGGTGAATAAACCCCAAACTGGCTGCATGCAGAAACGGCCGCTCTAATAGAGGTTTTCCGCCGTAGAGCTTATCTCCCACTATTGGATGGCCGATACTTGAAAAATGAACTCTAATTTGGTGCGTCCGACCAGTTTTTGGTTCTACTTCTAATAAACTGTACCTTTCACCAAAATATTGTTTAACTTTATAGATAGTCTTCGCTTCTTTTCCGTTTGGACCAACACGCCACTTTTTAATGGTAAAAGGGTCTCTTTCAATTTTTAGATTTATTTCGCCTTCTGCCGGTAAAAGTTTTCCGGAAACCAAACAGAGATATTTTTTGGAAACACTTCTTTTTTTAAACTGTTCCTGCAAAAATTTTAAGGCACCCTCTGTTTTGGCGACCACTAAGCAACCGCTGGTTCCACGATCTAATCGGTGAACAATTCCCGGACGGGTCTTTTCACCGGGAAGAATCTTGTTTGTGTGGGCGGCAATCGCATTAGCTAAAGTTCCTTTTTGCGCCTCTGAAGTCGGATAAATTACCATTCCAGCAGATTTATTAATAACCAAAATCTCACTATCTTCATAAATTATCCTTAAGGAAATTTTTTCCGGTTGGATTCTTTTAGGAGGAGGAAGAGTTATTTCCAAAAAATCGTCTTTGCGAAGGTTGTAACTAGCTTCCGCAGGTTTTTTATTTACCGTGATTTGGCGGTTCTTAATTAGTTTCTGAATCTCACTACGACTTATGCGTTCTAAGATTTTAACAAGGTATTTATCAAGCCTAATTATCTTTGGTTTAACCTTAATTAAAATCCTTCTCACACTTTCTTATTCAGAAACATATTAATTTCGTTCAAAATCTCATCTGGGGCCATTGCGCTTTTAATAATGTAACCGCTTGCACCAAGGGTAAAACCCTCTTTAATAATCGCATCTTGCCCTAAATTTGTTAGAATTACGATAGGGCCATTTTTGACTTTTGGCGGCTTATTTTTGGCATCTCTAAGAATCTCCAAACCATCTTTTTTCGGTAACATAATATCAAGTAGAACTAGATCATAACCACCCGCTAAAAATTTTTGCTCGCCTTCAAAACCATCAGCCGCAATTTCCACCTCGTAACCTTCTTCGGTCAAGAGTTCTTGATAAAATTCCCTCATAAATTGATCATCTTCTACTACTAATATTTTTTTGGTATTCTCCATAATTGACCTCCTTTAAATTTAGGAAAATTCACGTTCTTTAGGATCTCTGACGTACTTTACTTTGACAATTAATACAAAGTACGGCCTGGGGCATAACCCCTAGCCTACCAGAATTAATTTTTTGACCACATCGCTTGCAGATTCCATATTTGCCTTCTTCTATTCTTTTTAAAGCTTCTTGAACCTGACGTAAATTTTCTGTTAATTGAATTTGAGTAGCGTAAATACGATCATGACCTTCTGTTTCAGTAATGTCGTCATCTAACGTGTTTGAGATACTCCTATCCTCAAGAAGATAAGGATCCTCTTTCTTGTACAAATCTATTTCTTTCTCTAACTTAGATTTCAATTCTTCTAATTTATTTTTAATTGTAGTGTAATTCAACTTCTTCTCCTTAAAAACTTATTATTAAAAACGGCAGTTAAGATCTGAAAGTCTTCTTTTAAATTGCGCTCCCTTTGTAAGTATAAAGCAATAAGACTAGAGATGGCAAGCAGGAGGGCAAGAACTTGATCAACTTTAAAATTTAGGAAATAAGTAGAATCGGCTCTTAAAAACTCTACTAAAAACCTGATTACTTCGATAAAAATAATAGCCGAAAGAAATGTTACACCACTTTTATTCTTAACCTTATCAATTTTTCTTAAAACAAAAAAAGTCGCTAAACCTAAAGCAGCCTCGTAAAGTTGGGTTGGGTGCCTTTTTCCGATTTCGCCAATAAACTTAACTCCAAAAAGCAGTGAAGTTTCGACTCCAATTTCCGTACCCGCTAGAAAGCTACCAATTCTTCCAATTACAAAAGCGATAGTTGCCGCAGTGGCGACGATATCGGCTACTTGAAAAAATGGCCATTTTCTTCTTTTAGTGTAAAGATAAAGAGCTAAAAGTCCGCCTAAAATACTGCCGTGGAAAGAAAGTCCCCCGCTCCAAATTGCAAAAATTCGCAAAAAATCATCTCTAAAAGCTTCTGTATTGAAAGCAACAAAATATAACCTTGCACCGACCAGCGAACCAATAAGAATAAGGATGCAAAGGTCAAGAAGTTTTTCCTCGTTATAACCTTGTTTTCTTCCCTCCCGCCAAACAAAAAAAGTACCAAGTAAATACCCTAAGGTCAGGAAAAGACCAAAAGAGCGAATTGCAACCGGTCCAATATCAAATATTATTGGTAACATCTTTATAGTGAGCTTGTCGAACTATTGTCTCGAATTTCGGGAGACTCTGATTAGTCCTGAACAAGAAATAATTTTGACCCCTTTTTTTTCTAATTCATCAAGCAATAAATTCATCCCCAAAGAATCGGAAACCATATGCCCGGCAACAACCACGTTAATATGGAATTTCTCTGCCTCCTTACGATGCTCCTCGCCTAGATGCATATCAATACTTGTTCCCACCCCAGCCTGCGAGAGTTTTTCATAAATTTCCTTGGCCCCTTCGGTTCCACCAGTAAACCCTAAAACAGCAATTTTACCAGCCCGATTTTTTTCCGATCCGGCAATGACCATTGGACCAGCTTTAAATTTGGCGGCTTGTTGGTATTCTGGGACCGCCAAAAGCATCTCAATTACTTCGCCGACTGTTTCTGGTTTGGTTTTTTCTACTTGTTGGGTGATAAAACAATGGGCTAAATTATCAGTCGGGGTGTGAACGCTCATAAAAGGAATATTTAAAAGCCGGGCGGCATCAACTGATTGAAAATGGTTAATTGGACCCAGTTTCCTTCTCACTTCCCCAATTCTACTTTTTAGGACTCCTTCAGCAACATTAATTGGTACGCCCTCGGCTGCCAAAAGATCGACTTGCAAATCCATAACCTCATCAAGGCTAGCTAATGCGCTGCCGTGGGGATGATGTCCCCAGATAAGATCAATTTTTTCTCCTTTTTCACTCAAACGATCGGCTAATAAAACTTCACCAACATCCATATCAACTCCAGCTAAAATGCTATTAACAGAAGTTGAAAGATCTCCAAATAAGACTCTTGTGTCCGAATAGGGGTTGGTTAAAGATTCTCTATCAAAATATTTTTTCTTATTGGCAGGCATTTCCTCGTACTCTTTTTTCACTCTTGTGAGCGCTTTTTTAACCCCATTCTCACCACGGGGATCAGCCTCCATACCCTTTTTTATAACTAACTCGTAAATTTCTTTAATTTCCATTAAGAGCCTATTTTACCATAAAAGAAGAAAAACAGGAAAAGAATGAGGGTGAACTCTAACGCAGAGCCACCCTCTAAGGTTTAATTAGATCATTCTGACCGAAAGACAAGTGGTAGTCCGATCAACCCCTTCTACTTTTTGGACTTCGGCAATCAATTCACCAAGCTCCTCCAGATTCTTCTTTTCTGCAACCACCATAATATCATATGGACCCAGTAGCGATTTAACGGAAATAATACCCTTGGTAGGTAGCTGACTAATACCGCGTTCTGCTTTTTTGGCAAAACCAGGTTTCGTTTCAACTAAGATGTGGGCTCTTTGCACGCCCCAACTTCTCCTTCCGTTTGATTTTACAAAGCCGTTGGGACGATCGTCTCCGATAGCCACAAATCCTCCTTCTTCCTTGAATTTGGAATAGAAAAATTTTAGCAAACAATCAACCATTTGTCAAACCCCGCTAAGCGTGGTCAAACCCCGCTAAAGCGGGGTTAAATCTTTAAGTACCCTTAAATTGTGACCTCTTTTAAAGAAAGTGGTGATTTAGTAATCGTCTGTAGCCCATTTTCAGTTAAGATTACCATATCTTCCAACCTAACGCCGCCCCAACCCGGTATATAAATTCCCGGTTCAATTGTAAAAACATTACCAACTTGAAGTTTTTCTTTCCGACCAATGTAAAGAGTCGGTTTTTCGTGAATTTCCAAGCCAACTCCGTGCCCTAAACCGTGGCGATAAATATGATCGCTTTGAGTTCGCAACCACTCTTTAACTTTCTCATCCACCCTACCAACCGCCGTTTTCTTATGAATAATTTCTTTGCCCAATTCTAGTGCTTTGGATACTAATGTATGTATTTTATTTTGCGTATCATTTGGCTTTCCAACAAAAACTACTCTGGAAAAATCACTGGCGTAACCAGCAACCACCGCCCCAAAATCTAGCTGTACTTGGTCTCCTTTTTTAATTTTTCTCAAGCCGCTACCGTAATGGGGCATTGCTGAATTAGAACCAGCCGCTACGATAAAAGGATACCAAGCTGCCTTTTCCGCTCCAGCCTCTCTTATAAAGCGTTCTAGCTCCCAAGCAATTTCACGTTCTCTTACTCCCGGCTTGATAAAGCCTAATATATGTTTAAAGGTTCGGTCACAAATTTCCACTGCTTTCTCAATTTGTTTGATCTCTTCTTTGTCTTTAATAGCTCTCAAATTTTCGACAAGATCAAAAGTAGCTACCCATTTTATTTTGGTGCTCTTTTTTAAATAATTTAGAGTGGCGTGAGAAAGGTGTTTTGCTTCAAACCCGATCCGCTTTATTTCTCCTTTTTGGATAAAGGAAACGAGAAAATCTTTTTTGAAGTCTTCGATTGGCACAAATGTGAATTCGCCGTGATTCGCAGTTTTATTAATCCTAGCAACGATTTTCTTCGCTGCTTCTTCGTAACGGCTATCAACGCAAAGGAAACAACTGCTTCTACTCACTACCAACCAACCAGAAGAACTTTCAAGAGCGCTTAAGTAGACTCGATTTGCATAAGAGTTTAAAAGAAAAGCGTCTAAATTATTTTTTTCAAAAACTTTCCGTAAGTTGGCGATTCTTTTTAAATAAACTTCCATATGTTCAAACTTGACGTCTGTTAACGGCTAGATTATAATACATATCCAGTATGTTAAGTACGCCTCATTTACTGGTTGGCGCGGCAATTGGCCAAATTATCCCCAATCCAGCTTTGGCAATACCTTTAAGTTTCCTAAGTCATTTTCCTCTTGATGCGGTTCCGCATTGGGATGGTGGTGCTCCAAAACCACCTTTTAAATTAACCACGGTGTTAAAAACTATTTTAGACTTGAGTTTTGGTTTAGCCTTAATTTTCGTTATTACTAGTGGAAAGCAAAGGGAATTGTCAATTTTGGCTAGTTCATTGGCGGCAATTTCGCCAGATATTATTCAAGGGACAATTACAATTTTGGACTTAAAGTGGAAACCGCTCAAGGTTTTTGCCACTTTTCATCTAAATATTCAAGGTAGAATCGGACCAGTAATCGGGCTTTATACAAGTGCGGTAACGGCAGTAATCGCCTTACTTCTTTTGCTTAAAAGTTGACCGCTGCACATATTCCCCGCTTCTCGTATCAATTTTAATTTTATCGCCAGTTTTTATAAATAGTGGTACGGATATTTGCATTCCGTTAGAAAGCGTTGCACTTTTGTAAACGTTGGAAACGCTGTCTCCCTTAACTCCGGGGCCGGTTTCGCTAACACTAAATTCCATAAGTCTTGGCAGCTCTAAACTAAGTGCTTTTTTATCAAAAAACAAAATTTCGTACTCTTCTTCCTCTTTTAGAAATTTTGCCGTTTCCCCTATTTGGTTTTTGTTCAAACTAAACTGCTCCCAACTCCCGGTATCGGTAAAGTTAAAAGAGGCTTCGTCTTTCCAAAGAAACTTAACTTTCTTTTTTTCAAGGTGAACTTCGTTAACCCTTGCGCCACTTATAAAACTTTTTTCGGTTATTGTACTAGAGCGTAAATTTTTTACCTTGAGCTTAATATTGGCACTTCCCCGGCCCATTTTTAGGTGTTCGTAATTTAAAACCTCGAAAATATCGTCCCTATCCTCAAAAAATTTTCCGGTTCTAAGTTCGGTTATGTTTACCATATACGAAAATCTTATCAGTTTTTCGTCTTTGGCGACAAATTATTTAAGAAAAATCAATGATTTCCCATTTTATAATCAAAATCACCATCAAATTCCTTGTAGTTGCAGGTGAGTTCTTCGCCTTCTTGTATGTCTCTGGCCGCAACATCTACGCCTTCTTCATCGTCAAAAGAATCAACGCTTATAGTGTTGGGATTGTTCGAGTGATTGGAAAACCTAGCATCATCAAAGCACAAAATGTATTTGCTAGTTTCCGGATTGAAATAGGCGTATTTCAAAAATTGTTTTCGAGCTGGTTCAGACAAATTTTGAATCTGGTCTTTGCTAATTACAAGATCGAAACCCGGCATAAATTTCCAGACAGGAGTTTCTTTTGGGATAAATTGATCTGCAAAAAGTCCAATGCCGTTAATTTTGCTTGGTCCGATTTTCGTTTTTACTAAAAGCATAAAGACCCAATGATTAAAAAATTTCTTTCCCTCAAACGAAACCGCTTGCAAATTCCTAAGTGGTGGGCAAGGTGGGAGTCGAACCCACAAGGTGTTGCCACCATAGGTTTTTGAGACCTACGCGTATACCGGTTCCGCCACTTGCCCTAGTAAATAAATTATACAACTTTGAAGCTATTTTTTCAACGGATCTTTGAGGAGATAACCCTAATAAAAAATTTAGTTTGAGTTTGCACCTTCGAGGTGTAAACCTATTGGTAGTACCCAATTTATTTGGAACGCATTTTTTCGACACCGTAGAATTTACGCCTCTCGCCTTTAAAGCGCAGATCTATCTCACCTAACGGGCCGTTGCGGTGCTTGGCGATCATCAACTTTATATCCTCAAGGTTCTCTTGATCTTCCCGATACAGGAACATTACCACGTCAGCATCCTGTTCAATCGCACCACTCTCCCGAAGATCGGCTAATTGAGGAATTTTGGCAGTTCTTGCCTCAACTGCCCTAGAAAGTTGCGATATTGCCAAAACCGGAATTTTAAGCTCGCGAGCCAAATTTTTTAGGGCTTGGGAGATTTCGCTCACCTCTTGGACTCGGTTTTCCAAATTTCGGCCCCGGACAAGTTGCAAATAATCAACAATCAAAAGCTTTAAGTTGTGTTCCATCTGCAATCTTCTTGCCTTTGTTCTCATTTCCATTATCGAAATCCCCGGAGTATCATCAATAAAAAGCGGTGCTTCGGCCAACTCTCCCATTGCTTCAGAAAGTTTCGAGAAATCGTCATCATCCAAATTTCCAGTAGTGATTTTCCAAGCATCAACATCCGATTCACAAGCAAGTAATAAATCGATAAGTTGCTCTTTACTCATTTCAACTGAAAAAATCCCCACCGGTATTTTTTCGCGTACGGCAACGTGCTGGGCAATATTGCTGGCAAGAGTGGTTTTCCCTAAGGAAGGCCGAGCTGCTAAAATTATTAAATTCGAATCCTGCAGTCCAGATAGTTTCTTATCAATATCAGAAAACCCAGTCGGTACTCCGCGCAAGGCGCCACCCTTTTTTTGGAGCTCGTCAAGCCGATCAAAACTTTCCGCCAGTGCCTCTCTTATGGGAATAAAGTTACTGCGCAAATGTTCTTGAGAAATTCCAAATAAATCTTTCTCGACGTCTTCTAAAAGAACCGGAACTTCTTTATCCTCTTCAAAAGCTTCTTGGGTTATTTTCGCGGCAGTACTAATCAGCGCTCTTTTTATTGCCTTATCTTTAACAATTTGAGCGTAATGTTCGACATGAGCGCTGGTTGGGACGCTATTTACCAAATTAGTCAGGTAGCTACTACCACCAACAAAATCATACTTTTCCACTCTTTTTAACTCATCAGTAACGGTAACCAAATCTGCCGGCAATCTTTTTTCATAAAGAATAAGGATCGCGCGGTATATTTCGGCGTGGATTTGGGTATAAAAATGTTCTGGTTTGAGGCTCTCCGCCACTTTTACAATCGCGTCTTTATCGATTAGAAGTGCCCCAAGAACGCTGGCTTCTGCCTCTAAATTTTGGGGAGGGAGCCTTAGATCGCTTTTTACTTTTTCTTTTATCTGCGTTTGGGCCATATTTTTTACTCTAGCGAATTTTCTCTAAAAGAACAATCTCTAATTCCTCGGGTAATTTTTCGCTCGAAACCACCAGTTTATTTTGGGTGACTACTTCTTCTTTACCCATCTCCTTCAAAAATTTATTAACGCTCTCTAGCGGAAATTTCAAGCCTTCTATTTTGTAATGCATGGGAATCACAACTTTTGGTTCAATTTGGGCCACAATCTTGGCAGCAGAATCAGCTTCAATTGTATAAACCCCACCAACCGGAATCAAAAGGACATCTACTGCTCCCAGTTCTTCAAGCTGTTGGTTCGTAAGAAGGTGTCCTAAATCACCAAGATGGGTAATTTGGACATCATCAATATTGATATTATAGATTGTGTTTTTACCACGAAGTTTCCCCTCTTTCTCATCATGAAAAGTACTAACCCCAACAACATTAACTCCTTTGAGCTCGTATTCGCCTGGTCCTTCAATAACAAATGGGTTGTTACTAACCACACTAGCCGCATTGTGGTCACTATGACCGTGACTTATCGTTACAATATCAGCTTCCACCTTTAAGGGGGATAACCCGGTAAAAGTTGCCTCGTATGGGTCGGTAAACACGCTGGCGTCCTTGCCTTTTAATTTAAATGCCGCTTGTCCGTACCAAGTTATTTCCATAGATAAAAATGATAACAAAAGAAATATTGCTTGACAATCTACCAAAAATCCAATTATTATCAAATTAGTTGTTTAAAAATATGGAACAAGTTTCTTCAGACTCCCTAAAAAATAACTTAAATAGATCAGCCTCAATTTGGAAAAGAAGATTTGGGTATGATGTTTTTTGGGCTGGAATAATTGGAATTGTTTTAGGGTTATCTTGTTCTGTGGTTGTTTGGTATGTCCAAGATGGAATAAAAAGTTATTTTTACGCTAAATCTGCTAGTGTTTTCTTAGCCCCAACTCCGAAAGTTTTAAAATTATCAATAACCCAACCGGAAGATGGTCTTACAAGCGAAACCTCTAACATTAAAATCATCGGAACGACCACAACTCCCGCAAAAATCATTTTAACTGGAGGCGCTAACGACGTTATAACCCTCTCCAACGGAACTTTCAGTGCCGATTACGAACTAGCCGAGGGAGAGAATGATTTATCCGTAGTCGCGTTTAGTGACTATGGTGAAACTGATCAAGCAGAGGTCAGCGTTCTTTACGTAAAGGATCTGGAATGAAAAAAATACTGATTAGTGCGATCTTGATGTCAATAATTTTTGCAAATCCAGTTTTTGCTAATGACGAAGATGGAAAAGACGCAACTGCCGCGGCGAGGAAAAAGGTTTCGGAAAGAATTGAAAAATTAAAGGAAAAAATCGCTACAAAAGAGGGCCGATTACGCAAAGAAGCTACAGAAGAGGCTAAACGTCAGCTTGGCAAGCATCATATTAAAGGCGTTATTACTCAAATATCAGAGGATTATTTTCAACTGCAAACATCTAAATTGACGATACTTATTCTTACTGATACCGATACAAAGTACGTTCAGATTGGTAGTGGATCAAAGCAGACTATTTCTTTCAGCGATTTAAAGGTAAATGACCGAGTTTCAGTGGTTGGTATCGACAAAAAAGATCTTGAGGGTTTAGCGAAATTAGTTGTTCGCCACCCAAAACAAAAGTTTCTAAAAAAAAGAGCCGTCTTTGGTACTTTAACATCAATTGACGAAAACAATTTGGTAATTGCCCACATCCGAAAACCGGACATCACTTGGGAAGTTTTAGTTACTGACGAAACCAAGATTAAAAGGATTGGTGCTAACAAAGCCACAATTGCTGATTTAAAGGTTGGTGATCGTCTTGTTGCGGTTGGAACTGTCGATGATGCTCTTGTAATAACCGCAAAGTTTTTGTTTATCAGTCCCGGAAAATTTAAAGGGATACCCCTTTCCACCCCAAGCGCAAAACCGGCCACAAACTCCGCCCAATAATTAGCGGGGTTGACAAAAAAAATAATAGTTGTTAACTTTAGATATTAATGAGGCAAAGCCTCTTTTATAAATAAAATAAGGCAAAGCCTGTTTTGTAAACAAAATGGAAGGAATGCAAGTTTCTCCTCAAATTGAAACAAGAAGCAAATTAAGTCTTTCTACCACAAAAGTTTTAGTAATAATTGGTTTAATAATAATTATTATTGCTGTTCCGTTAACCGTATTCTTGGCAAAAACCCGGCAAGAACCTCGTTCCAAAGCAGCTGAACCTCTACCTCCCTCAGCTAAAACGTTCAAACTAACCTTGACTTCGCCTGCTGATAATTTAGCAACGAACCAAAACGTAGTCACAATTTCCGGATCAGTTAATAAAAAGGCGATCGTCTTAATTTCTGGAGGTTTCCAAGAGGAAGCGGTTGAAACCACAAATCAATTTTCGCAAAACTACACTCTTGCCTTGGGTGATAACCAGATTGAAGTAACCGCTTTTGATGAAGAAGGAAACGAAATTACGCAAGTTAGAAATGTTTTATACGTGACCGAACCACTTGAGTGAGATCACTCGTAAATTATATGAAAAACATTATTTTTTCTACAATAATATTATTCTTAGTGGCAGCTTTAATTCCAATTAATGTTTTTGCTCAAATACCGGCTCCTCGCCTCTCAAATCCCCGTTCCTCAACACAGAGTGCAACTACTAGCGCAAGAGTGGCTACGGCAAGTGCAAAACTTGCAAGTCCTCGAAATTTTGTCACTGGTGTGCTTGTTGCTATCGACGGTACAACCCTTGTTATTAAAATTTCACCGGCCGGTCTTAAAGAACCGGAAAGAACTATTTCGGTTGCCACGAATGAAAAAACTAAGTTTTTCTCCATACCAAAAGGTAAAAGGACTTCGCTTTCCGATCTGGACAATGGTGATAGATTAGCGGTAACTGGGATTTCCGGAAAAGATTCACAAGGCACGGCTCTTTTGGTTTTCCAACTAGAACCCCGACCGCCAAGGGGTGTAAACCTTTTAGGAAGAATTAAGGCGGTTGGTGAGGACAGCTTTACTCTTGATTCAATTATTTTGAAAAAAGCTGGTGAATGGGAGATTAGAGTTACTGAAAATACTAGGATTATAAAGAAAGGTGAACGAATTGGAATTGAGGATTTACAAGTTGGTGACCCTGTTCTTGTTATTGGGTTAGCAACTCGCGAAAATTCTTTGGATGCAAAGTTGGTGATTGTGTTAAGCAGTGAATTTTTAAAAGCAAAAATTAGTGGGGGTATTTTAAAGAAACCACCGGTTGCTACTCCCCCTGCCGGCAGAGGAAAAGAAGCCACAAGGGCGGCAACCATAGGTTCTTGTTTGGATCTAAACGGAGATAATAAAGTCACCATTGCTGATATTAGTGAAGTTGCCAAAAGAGGTCCCAGCAAGGCTGGTGATTCTTTGTACAATGAAAAATACGATGTAAATAGTAACGGCGTGATTGATAAGGAAGATGTGAAGGCAGTCGCTGCCCAGTGGAATAATGCTTGCACCTCACCTCCAAGTGAATAAGAAGGCCAGAAGATTTTTACTCCTGGCCCAATTTGTTCTTTAGTTCTCGCAGCAGTGTAAGTTGGCTACGATAATAGCTAGTCAAGGCCTCTAAAACTTCCGTCATAAGATGATCCGAGAACTCGGATTTTTCCCACTCTTTCCTTGTACGAAAAATCCCTCCACGAGTCAATGCACTTTGGGTTAGTTCTGCTATCGTTGAATAGCTAAACTCCATAAGGGACCGAAGGTTTTTTTTGGAAATGTGCAGCCTAGAAATATGATCAGTGGAAGGCTCCTTGTATCCTAACCTCGCAAGCTGGGTTTGTAGGGTGTAGATACCTTCGGCGAGTAGCTGGAACCTTTGTCTTTTCTCTTTCCTTAGACGTCTCTGGACCGTCCGGACAGAATGATTCTTCCTCATTTTTGGTGAACCTCCTTGCCAAGCTAAGCTTGGATTGAGAAAGCCCACCCCGCCACCAAGACGCTTTTATGCGGGTATTATCCTATAAAAGGTTGGTTATGTAAACTACCAATCAAGGTTTATTTATGTTAAAATTTGGCCATGGCGAAAAAATTTGAGACTCCAAAAGGTCTTGCCCTGAGTACACCGAAGGGTTTTCGAGATTTTTTACCGCGGGTTGCAGCCGGGCGCGCTTTTCTATTGGAAAAATTAATCCTCAGTCTAAGAAAATTTGGTTTTGAGCCTTTGGAAACTCCGGCGATAGAATTTGCCGAAACTTTAAAAGGAAAATACGGGGAAGAAGAAAGGCTAATTTTTGAATTTACCGATCGGGGTGGTAGAGCGGTTGCTCTGCGTTACGACCAAACAGTTCCACTAGCCAGAGTAGTCGCCGCTAATCAAAACTTACCACTGCCTCTCAAACGCTACCAAGTCCAACCGGTTTGGCGGGCCGATAATCCTCAAAGGGGGCGATTTCGGGAATTTCTCCAAGTAGATTTTGATATTGTTGGCACTTCAAGCTTAATTGCCGATGCGGAAATTATCACCGCCGCGATTACCGCTACAAAAGAGGCCGGTTTCGCTAACCTTTTGATGAAAATAAACGATCGCGAAACTTTCCGCGGTCTTTCACCAGAATCGATCCGATCTATCGACAAACTTGCAAAAATTGGTGAGATGGAAGTAATTGAACAGCTCAAACGTGAAGGTTATAACAACCGTCAAGCAAAAGCGCTTTTAAAGAAAATTAAAGATTCTCCGCCAACCAAAAATATCGAAAACTTATTTAGATATTTAGAAAATTTAAAAGTAGCTAAAGATCTTTTTTCTTTTGATCCCACCTTGGCTCGTGGTCTTGATTATTACACCAGAACAATTTTCGAACTGGAAATTGAAGGCTACGCTGATGGTTCGGTTGGTGCTGGAGGACGGTATGATAATTTAATTGGAATATTTGCTAATAAAAAAATTCCGGCAGTGGGCTTTTCTTTTGGATTTGACCGGTTATTAGAAGCAGCTGAAAGGTTAGAATTAATACCCAATTATTCACCTTCGTCTCGTGTCTTAGTAACAATTTTTAATGGAAAACTCTTGCCGCAATCTCTTTCTCTGGTTACAAACTTGAGAAATCAAGGAATCGCCGCTGAAGTTGCTTTGGATGCGGATGAAAAACTAGAAAAACAATTAAAATACGCTGATAATAAAGGAATTCCGTTTGCGGCTATTTTAGGACCAAAAGAATTGGAAAGTGGGACGATTACCTTAAAAAATTTAAGTGAAAAAACGCAAAGTACAAGCTCGTTTCCACAAGCTATTGAAAAAATGAAATCTGCCTAATGACTAAATATAAAACTGCCTTAATCTATCTCGGAATCGCCAGCATTATCTGGGGTATTACTATACCAATCTTAAAAATGACCTTAGAACAAATCCCCATCTTTACCTTAGCATTCTTAAGATTCACGCTGGCAAGTATCTTTTCCCTGCCAATTTTTTTATTTGATAGGAAAAAAAGATTAGATAAAAAGGATTTGCCCACTCTTTTAATTGTAGCGCTTCTGGGAACAACTCTAAGTATTTCACTCTTTTTTACTGGTCTTAAGTTTTCAAGCGCTATTGACAGCTCTTTAATAATTTCTCTTGGACCGATTGCTACTTCGATTATTGCTTTTGTCTACCTTAAGGAAAAAATTTCTAAAATCCATTTATTTGGTATCGCTTTAAGTTTTTTGGGGGTTTTATTTATCATTTTTGAATCAACATTATCCCCTAAAATACAACAACAATCTTCAGTATTAGGTAACCTTTTAATTTTTGGCGCGGTAATTGCCGGTTCGTTTTTTGTAATTTTATCAAAGAAACTTTTTTCTCATTATAAACCGACAATTATCATCACGTTTTCATTTTTTATAGGCGCAATCTCCTTTTTGCCAACAGCAATAATCGAGTATATAAGTGAACCAAATTGGTTGATTAATGTTAATATGTCTGGAATTTTTGGTGTGTTATTTGTGGGAATATTTTCTTCTTGGTTAGCTTACCTCATACATGAGTGGTCATTAGAAATCTTACCTATCCATATTATTAGTATTTCGAGTTATCTAATTCCTCTCGTGGCAATAGTCTCCTCTATTTATCTCTTAGGTGAAAAAATTAGTCAAGGTTTTATTTTTGCGGCGGTTCTTATTTTAATTGGCACATTTTTTGGAACTTACTCCAAACACGAACACCACAAACGCCATCGGGTTTGAATTTTATAAGAAATGGAAAGGCCCTGGTTGGTTTCTTGCGAAACTTTCCAGGGCCCTAGGCGCCGGCTGTTCATTTCCCTAGGACACAGCCCGGAAGCTTGAAGTCCTCCGGTAACAATTGGTCGCGGATCTCGCCTGGGGCGGATAACACGACCTTGCTGCACAACTCTTCGGCCGTAACCACCTGCGCAAGAACCGCTCTCGTCTGCTCTAACCGCTCCCGATATGCGGTTGTACTCTCGGCTAGTACTTTGACACCGATGATTCCGCTTATCGGAAGCCGGCTGGCACAGATGTTCGCGTCCTCGTAGAGGATTCCTAGACCCTCTATGTATGGCGGGCAAGCGCCGAGGTCTTCGGTAACCTGCGTTGGCTCCGGAGTAGAAGTAGAGACAGCCGGTGCTGGGCTTGGGCTCGACAACACGATGGTCAAGCCCTCCTCATCCGTATCTCCAACGCAGGCAACGAATGCCAGCGTAAGGAGTACGGTTGCTGCAAGAAATACTTTCATTTCTCCTCTCCTTTTTGCAGCGAGATTAATTAGTAATATTATACACTATAGGGTAAAAGAAGTCAAGTTGATGTGAGGCAACCGCTAGTAACTAAATCTTGTTGAGTTAGTTCAGCTTTGATATTTTGGGGGGGTCCCCAAATAAGAGCCAGATTACAAAGATTTTCAGCACCGAAACTTCTGATTAAATCTTCCGCAAGCTTCTTTTTTGCCCGGTAATCATCTATCGAAACCGCTACCGAAATCCTTATCGCAACTCTATCGGCAATTTTAAGATGTTCAATACTTATTCCCTGCGTTTTATCTACAAAAGGAAGTTTGGAAATAATTTTCTTTTTTTCGGTCTGATAGAGTTCAGATTTGGAGATTCGCTCACCATCACCAATATCAGAGGGCAAAGTCACTATCACTTGTTTAAATTGTTTTCCTGGCAAAACTGTCTCGATAACATCTCTACTAACATTAGTAGAAATTTTAATTAAGCCTTTCCTCGGTACTCCTTTTTCATCCACTGGATATTTTTTTCCAAGGTAATAATCGACACCTAAAATAATTACAACGGCCAAAACAATCACTCCGATAATTACCAGTATTATATTTTTACGGTTTGTCAGGTCTATCAACCACACCTCCAATACCCATTATTCATCTTATAAGTAGTCCAATTACAAGCTCCACCAGCACTAATAATTTTGGTAGCACCCAAAATCTGGTCATACGGATCCCATAAATTACCGTCTAAAGGAGACCAAGGCTCTGGCGGTCTTAACCATTCTACACTATGGAACGGTTCATCCTCTCCCGGTATTGTCCAACACGGTGGAATTTTTGGTCCGTTTCTAAACCCTGACCCAGAATCGATCCCTCTCCTCCAAAAACCTGATCCAATCCAAAGTGATTTCGTGAAGCCAAATATCCCGATCTCGCCATCCCTTCCAACCGCACAAAGGTCAAAATAACTCTCCCCGATCACAATCTCAATCATTACGTCTGCAAGATTTCGACCGGAAATTGGTTCCGTTGCATTTCCAGCAACCAGATAAATAAAGCCTTCTATCTTTTCCGAATTAGGAATTCCCAAGTCTTCATGAGGCAGAGGCACCCGACAATCCTTTTTAAATGTTCCGTTGACATTTGAATGACGTCCAAATTCACCTATATAGGCATAAACCCGCCACCAATGCTGCACATTAGACTTTATCCCTTTCCAGGTATAAGTAGTTGCTCCAGGTACACGGTCCGATTGGCCCGCATTATTTATAAAATGACCCGTTTGCCAACGAGTAGCCGGATTAGGGTCAGTTGATAAATCAACCACATAACCCTGCGCACCTTTCGACCCTCCCCAACTAAACGTAACTGTAACTGTTCCGTTTGTTTCACAAACAGGTAAGGAGGAGTAAAGATTAAACCTTCCTGGGCAGTTTGGTGAATCAAACTCAATAGTTCCAGCCACACTTGACACTCCACTAGAGTTTATAGCATACAGGTAAGCCTTAAAATGAGTATTACTAATTAAATCAGAATATTTAATCGTGTTTTCCGGGGTCGCAACATTAGTATTGTGTTTAGGAGTTTCATTAGCTCCTTCATAAAGTATCACATTGACCACTTTTATGTCTGACGTAACAGTCCAACCAAGTTTTACACTGGTAAAATCGTCATTTTCATTACACACTCTTTCTAAAACTTTTATACCACTCGGTGGTTGTGCTGATAAACTAGTAGCACGACCTGGCGTCTCAAAACTTTTAATAATACTTTGTTTCGATTCACCAGAATTAAACTTGGTTTTAACTCTCCAATAATAAATAGTTTCACAATTCATAATATCTTTTAACGTGTAACTTGAAGTAGTAGTACTTTCTTGTTTTGCATTGAAGTATGGGAGAAAATCCTCTTTCGTGGAGAAATCAAGCCACTGTTCGGTTGCTCCAGGGGAAATTGAAGGAACCCATTTAAAGGTTACTTCCACCTTACCTTTTACTTTACAAGGACCTGTACTTTCGGTCAGGTTAGTAGCCGGCAATAAGCCTACTACCGACGGTTTAAAGGCGAAAGAATTTACACTATTAGAAAACTTGATAAATCCCGGGCAATTTGGATGTCTAGCGGAAACTCGCCAATAATAGACGATTCCCTCTCTCAAACCGTTATTTGGCGGTACATGACCAGCGGCAAGACTAGTGTTCCAGGTAGCTGGCCAGGATATCTTTGGTACATCAACGTGCGGACCGCTGAACCACCACCACTCCCCCGGTGTACCAAAAGGCTGTTCTGATAAATCCACCCAGTAACTATCCCCTAACCCAGCGTATTCTGACCATGAAAACGAAGGCTTATTTTGATCGAGTACTTTTTTATCGGCTGGGTTAATAATATATAAATCTGATTTTAATCTATCGCAAGCGACCGCCCCACCACTCACACCAAAGCTTACTGGTGCCGCTGCTCCTCCTAAAGAGCAGCCGCCAGTGGAATCATTGCAAGACCAGGCTAACCACCAGTAGGTTATTCCCGGGGAAAAGGTAGAAGACGGTACCCCAATGTTGTTTGAACTCCAACCAGAACCATTGTTCCAAGGTAAAGAAGCAGCCGTGGTTTGTTTAAACCAGAATCCGCCCGCGTTGAAGTTATTGTCCCCTGGTTTAACTAAGACTTTGTAATAAGTGGCGTTGGTGACAGAGTTCCAAGAAAATGTAGGGTTAGAGAAGCTACCGGTACCTTTGGGTTGGTTTAGGGTTGGTGGGAATGGTGCTTGTACACTTACGAACTTAATCACTGGGTTGGGTAATTTACTAAAGACACTCTTATCCCCTGGACAATCTTGGGATTGCCGGGCTGATACCCGCCAGTAATAACTTTTATCAAGAGTAAGACCGTTTGTATTAAAATCAGCTGGGACTGGCTTCACGTTTGGATTGGAAGCTGTCCAAGTTGGCCAAAAAACTGTTTGGGTAGCCGATCCCACGAAATAATACCACCAATTAGTGAAACTGGAATCATCGGTTATGTCAACCCAATAAGCGCCAGCTCCGCTAGAAGAATTCCACGTAAAGTTTGGTTTTCGAGAATCTACGCTTGGTCCCAGAGGAGATTTAAGAGAAAATCCTCCTGGAATATTGCACGTAATTCCCCCACCACTCACACCAAAGCTTACTGGTGCCGCTGCTCCTCCTAAAGAGCAGCCGCCAGTGGAATCATTGCAAGACCAGGCTAACCACCAGTAGGT
>Ga0209541_10003662_pt1 | contig 27969 bp, 23 predicted proteins | sample RifCSPlowO2_01_FD_184027 | JGI IMG/M metagenome (GOLD analysis project Ga0209541, IMG submission 184027) | Groundwater microbial communities from Rifle, Colorado - Rifle CSP2_plank lowO2_0.1 (SPAdes) (version 2) | ecosystem: Environmental > Aquatic > Deep subsurface > Groundwater | place... | reverse complement strand
ATGCTTTATAGATACAGGTTTATGATTTGAAAGAGGTTTATTATATAGAAATGGATAATCAAACAAGTTATGAATTTAATTATAATTCATCACCTTGCGATAGAATAACTGGATGCATAGTCGGTTTTGCAATTGGTGATGCTCTAGGAGCGCCATTAGAATTTAAAAAATCTGGGCATGTTGAGGATTTTTTACCCGCTCCATCAAAAGGATTAATAGCAGGACAATATACTGATGATACTCAACATTTGATAATTTCTTTAGATTCTTTAATAGAAAATAATGGAAAAATTAATTTAGAGGATCAAGCAGAAAGATTAAAAAAATGGTATAATTCTGGAAATGCCCGTTCAATTGGATATACAACTAGACGAGCTATAATAAGATTAAAAAAAGGGATTCCCCCAGAAAGTTCTGGAATTGAGCATATTAATTCTTGTGGATCTTTAGCTTTGTCTCGATTAATCCCCTATTCACTTTTTTCTGCATTATATTATCATCCTCAAAAAATAGACAGACCTAAAATACGCTCTATATTAAAAATTACCCATGGACATCCTATTGTCCTCGATATGGGCGAGCTTATTAACTATTATATTCAGGAGATGGTACATGGGAAAAATGCAGAAGCAACTACATATCAAATAATTTCTGAAGATAAATTTTTAAACAGAAGGATAAGGAGAAAATTAGAATTTATTTTAAATAATAAAGACGACTCGCTTCAAGTAATGTTTAGGAAAATTGGAAATTCAGGATTTGTAGAAGAGATAGTGTACTCTTCTCTATACAGTGTTTTGCATGGACTTGATTTTAGATCTTCATTATTAAATTCTGTAAATGCCCTAGGAGATAGTGATTCTAGGGGGGCGATTACTGGAGCATTATATGGAATGCAAGTTGGTTATTCACTATTGCCAAAACAGTGGAAAGAAAAAATTGAAAATAGCAATCTTTTGGTTGAAAAATCGCAAAATCTTTGCAAATTACCTTATCAATCATAATTTTCGTTTCCTAAGAACTCTAACGCCCGGAACAGTTTCTCCAATTATTATGTTATTATAAGTCCCAAATCTTCCTTGATAATTTTCTACAATTACTCCTGATTCTAATTGGAAATATATCATCTCTCTATTGCTTAAATCAGTTCTTATTCCAAACTTAGTTAGATACTCTCTTTTTTGTTTGGTATTCATTTCATAGAATCCATCTCTAACTAATTTGCTTTCAGTGAATATTGATATTCTACTTCCTCTTGAAGGGTTTACTAATCTTGGAAAAAATGGTAAATTACCAATTTCATTTCTATCTGGCCATGGAGCTGATCTAATGTTCTCGAATATCACATATATTTCACCATCTAAGTTGATAGTTGAGAGTCTTGATGGATCTCTATAAATATAACTTCCCATTGTTCCCCCACTTTTAACAATATTTATTTCATTTTCTGTAATTCTTCCTACAACTCCACTCTCCATCAAAGTCCTTCTTTCTGACTGACTAAAACTTTGCATCTGACGAGTTTTCGCAGATATTCTACTATAACCAGTTCCAACTTCAGTATAATGCGCTGATAATAATTCTCTCATTTCAATATCACTTAATTCTCTTTCTAATGATCTTTCTGCATAATATAATCTTTCAGCATCATCTAATTCAAATACTTCATCTACTGCTAAGTCTTTTTTGTCTAAAAGATTCTTTCTGTGTATAGGAATGTCTGCAATAGCTTTCCTTGAAGGAATACTTACTTCAAATTCAGTTCCAATATTTACGCTGTTTTTTAACTCGCTCAAAGTTTTCTGCCCTGCGTGGACACGCAATCCTATTCCTTCAATCAAATCTCTCATACTACCAGAAGCAATTTCTGAATAAGGAAGACGGCTTTGTATACTACCCTCGCGATTTACAAAATCAATAATTGTTTTTCTTTCAGGATAACTAGCAAGAAAAATATCATCAATAAAATCAGGATTATGTTCTTTAAAAAATGCAGCAATATCAGCTTCAGACCTAGTGTCATCATACAATACTTTAATGTTATATTCATCACCTTCTTTTATCAATTTTAATTCAGAACTACCCTCTCCATATTTATCTTTAAACTCGTAAGTTAAATCTGATAAATGAATTGTCTCTTTATTATCACCTGAACCAGTGATGTGCTGAACTCCATGAGCTAACTCTTCAAACTTTATTCTATCAAAATTTCGGGCTATCTCTCTTTCTACATGATTATCAAGATTAAGTCTTCTATAAGGATTTGATGAAGGAAGATTTTCATCAAAAATTATAACTTCATCTACACTAACTAATCGTTTTTTGTGATAATATGTTGGTCCTTCTTTACGAATCAGTGCTTCTTCATACATTTTATTTATTTCTTTTCTCAATTCATCAGTCGGCAATAATGATAACTCTTCCAAACTTTGGGAATTTATGATAAAAGGCTCTGTTCTAAGATTTATTCCCTTCCATTCGGATTTCTCAAATATTTCTTTTAATTCTAAATGAACTTTTTCAGGATTTACTCTATATTCTCTTACCATTCTTTTTCAGTTCATCATATCTATTATTGAAAATTTCACGCTCTTTAGGACTAGCTCTCATCAGCTCTAATTCTTTTCTAATTCTTGTACTAGCTACATAATCTTTAGTAGGTTTATCAACACCTACAAGAATCCCGCTTCCTTCCAATGATTTTCTTAATTGCTGAGCTTGTATTTTAGATTCTGCTTGAACAAATAATTTTGCATTTCCATTATTATCTAATAAGACACTAACTTTTGTTGATTTAGAGATTTTTGTGCAGCTGAAAGGGATTCAGTTATAACCCTATAACAAACAGAAGAAATATTTAAAAGGCAAAAAAATATTAAAAGATTATGAAACAAAAAATAAGACATAGATTAGAACAAATAACTGATTCGATCTCAGATTTATTAACTAAAAAACCTGCTAATACAAAAGAAATCGAAAGATTGTTAATACTAACAAATAATTTATTGTCACCTCAAAAAGCAGCATTAAAAAGTAAAGATAGAATATACGAAAATTATTGCTATATTTTAACTTCATCAATACATATTCCAAGAGAATATAGGGCTTATCATTCAGGTCAAGCAATTCAATCTGAATTAGTTAGGAAAGATGATCCTTGGATAGATAATTTGTCTACGACAAATCATGTATACTTTTCTATAGATTTAGAAGAAATAGTAGAAGATTATATTCTTCCTAGAAATAGAAGATACAACACAATATATGTTGCAGATTTAAGATCAGTTCGCAATGCAAGAGTTCAAATTTCCTATTGTAGTGAAACGTTATGGAATGACCGAATTAGAACTCTCGTATCATTTTACAAAGATTATGGCAGTATGAAAGAGTTACTTGAAAGATATTCTGAAACTGCTGATTACAAGTATATAGAACCATTCATAAATAAGTCTAAAGAGGAACTAAAAATAGCAATGATTGATGAAATAAAGAATTGGATTAATAAATGTACTATATCTTTTATAGTAGATGATTTGAATGAATACAAAGAAAAAGGATGGAGATACGTACTAGTTCCATCACCTGTTCAAGTGATTAATCAATAAAATACCAATCAAATCCTCCAGGACCTATTCCATGTTCTGCAATTCCTCTGAAAATATAATTTCCTTTTTCTTCCTTAAAAACGTATCTCCAGTTCCCTCTTCCACTTCCACCACCTTTATTCAACGCATTTGCATCAACAATTTTATAGCCCTCCACATTATGGATGTTGCCTCCCCTCCAATCCTTATTAGTACTAAGTTGTTGTAAAATACCTTCAACTTCATTAAAAGCATTTGTAATAACGTTACTTTCCTTAATTTTTCTGTTTTTTTGAATAAATTTTTTAAACTTTATTGGAACGCCCAAAATCTCTTTATCTCCCAAAACTCTCACTGCATCTTTAGAAAATCCTTGTTTCAGTAATGGCTTTGCTTTGGTAAAAACGTTTATGCCATCAACTTTGTTTCCTGAATAATGTGAAAATAATAATTCTTTTTGCATTTCTCTATCGTTAAGTAGCTGTGCTTCTTTCTTAAATCCATTTTCTGAAAGAAGTTGTTTAGCTTTATTAATACGAGCCAGTTCATTTGTAGTAAATTCTCCTCGTTGAATTCTTGCAATATCTAAATCAGATAAATCTGGTTTTAATACGTTCATTTCACTCAACACTTTCTGTCCTTCTCTAGCACGTAATCCTATTCCTGAAATTATATCTTCAACTGTCCCACTCGCAACTTCTTCGTATCCCTTAGGTAAATTAGTTCCAACTTCAATTCCCCTCCCACGCAAAGAACGCTTTAATTGTTGTACCTGGGATTCAAATTCTGCTTGCACAAATAATTTTACATTTCCTTTAGTATCTTTGATGACACTTATAGAAGCATCTCTTCCACCTAAAACAGATGCTAAGCGAAACCACTCTGCTCCTGTTGGACTAACAACTGAAATAGCTTGAGCTAAAAACTCTTGCGCAGCAGCATCTCCTGCTGCTCCGATTAATCCTGCAGTTGTTCCACTTCTTGAGCCAACTGTTTCTAGAGGACCTACAACTGATCTGGCAGTTTGAAAATATTTTCCTAAACCTGCTTTTGCTGCTAATTTCCCTGCTCCAACAGTTGCTCCTCCTATTAACAATCCTCCTGCAACAAAATCAGCTGTTTGTAATACTCCTTTTTCTAGAATATTTTTTTCAATTCTTTCTCCAACTCTGTCAGTTGTAAAAGCATTTCTCAAATTTTCAATTTGAGAATTAGATAATCCAGAAAGTTCTCCGCCGCTAAATGCTAAATATAACGCAGGATCTTCAAAATTCCCATCTCCTTTCATTCTTGTAAATTTATCTATAGAACCAGTAATTGCAGATAATCTTTCAAATTCATCAAAATATCCGTTAGCAATTACAGGACCTTCTTTTTCGTGAATAATTCTAAAAAATCTTTCCATTGAAGAATGAAATTGTTCTCCTGATGAAGAAAAATCAACTCCTGCTTGCGTTAAGTAACTTGTTAATTCTTCAGGAGAGACAGTTTTATCTAAACCAGTATATTGTGAAACTAATGCAAGTTTTTCAGGCATTGATAGCTCCTGCCAATTATCCCTGAAAATACCATTTGAAACTAAACTTCTCACTCCATCATATGCTAATAATCTTTGATTATTTACATCTAATAACCATTGGTGTCGTGCTAACAATTCATCTGATCTTCCTGATACTCCATAATATGTAATTGAGGCTGCACTAAAAACCCCTTCGCTAATTTTACTCCCCCATGATTCACTTGGATTCTGTTGCAGAAATCCAGGAAGATCCTTAAAAACTTCCCCAGATTCGCGTAGTACCTTATTTCTTCTTTCATTAACAAGAGAAGAACTTGTTTGCAATAAAGTTAATGAGGCATCTTTATTACCTAATCTTATTGCTTCATAAAGTCCTCTGTAAATATCTAATGCATATCCTCGTGAGTCAGATGAAAAAAGAGCAAGAGATTTTAAACGATAAGCTTCTGATTTTAATTCATCACTATAAGAGCTTATAATTCTATCATATTCTTTACTAGCTTGTTCAATACCTTCTAAATTCCTGTAGCTTTCAGCTAATAAAACGTCTGCATAAAATGAAGTTGAAGAATCACTTGAAGAAGATTTAATTTCTCCAAGAATTTTTCTTATATAGGAATGTTGGTCTTGCAAAAATTTATATCTTCCAGTATCACCAAAAACTCCTTGGTCAATAAAAGAAAATTCATTAAATTCTTTTAAAACAGATATGTCATTATTTTCATGGAGTCTTGAAATTAATTCTTGATATCTTGCTGGTAGATCTGTTCTCCTCAAAAGATCTTCTTTGTTTAATGTTAAGGGATAAGATTTGTCTCCCATCCATAGTGCTTTTATTTCATTCCCATGAACTTCAAGATATGTTGGTAAAGGGCCTCTAATACTTAAATCAGAATTATCCCTAAACCAAATTTTTTTAGGAAGTTCGCTTTCAGGAAACAGCTTTAATGTATTTTTAGCCAACAACAAACCAGCACCTCTTTTTAGATCAGGATGCTGAACACTTTTATAATACAATTTCAAGTCATCAACTAATCTTTCTAAGTTGTCTTCATTAGGGTTTAAACTTATTAGCTCTCCTCGTTTCGCTAATTGAGCAAGTTCTAAAAAAGGAATATCTTCTGATTGAGGATTAGTTGCGCGCAATTCTGTTAGTTGTGTCTCTATTTCATTTAAATCATTTTCAATATCCAAACTTGTTGGCAGCGAAGTAATTAATGATTCTGCAGTGCGAGAGGTGAATGGTGAAATCTCACTTAAAGGAACAGCAACGGTTTTTTGTACTCCGTTTTCATCATAGCTGGTTATTCTATATTCTCCTGCTCGCTCATCAACATATCCTTGCAATGGAACATTATTCTCATCATAAGAAGTAAAAGAAAAAGATTCTGGATTATCAGAAGCAAGATTTTTCAATCTTAATTTTGCATGTCCATCTTCAATAAAAATCTCATGCCTTCCATTATCAATTTGTGCATTTCCTTTTTGCACATCAAAATGATTTATAAGCTCATCAAATTCAGTATATGATTCTTGTGATAACCCCTTATAATTAATTCCCCCATTTCCTATATATTGAATCAATCCCTTCATATGAATTAGCCCAACTTCAGTATTTAATGAAATTGCATTACCATTAAAATTTTTAATATCAGTTCCATCAAAAAAAACATGCAAAGGCCCATTCAAAGAAAGATATTCTCCAGTATCAGGGTGAAAAAACCTGCCTTGTTCAATCATTCCTCTTATGATGTTGCCATTTTCATCAATATCTAAATTAAATGTTCCATCAAATTCTAAACTAGGTAATCCTGGGTAAGAAATCTCTAAATTAGCTTTTTCACCAGAAAGTTTTTTCCCTTCTGGATCAAAAACTACTTGGCCACCTTTTGAAGCTCTGAATTTATAGACATATCCATTAATCTCAAAATCAAAAATGTTTTCATCCAGAGAGATAAAAGATGCGTAAGTTATCTCACCATTTTTAATTTTGAAGTGAGCATTTTCAATATTTGTATAAGTCTTTTCTCCAATCTTCAAGGATCCTTTTCCAATAAGTTCAAAATCCTCTATGCCATTTTCATCAGAATATTTTATCTCTCCTAGAACAGAATAATAAGGGGATGTTGATGAAGATATTCGTAAAGACCCTATTGTATGGGTATTTAACGAAGAAATGCGGGGAACAGTTAAAATAAGTGCAGGATTTCTTTTTATTGATATTATTCCATTTTCATAATTAATTTTATATCCATTCGGTATTTTAGCAAATTCTCTTCCATCAGAGTATTTAATAACAGTATTTCCATTTTCATCGAATTCTATTGTTCCTAAATTTCCTTTATTTTTTAAATAATTTCTAATAGAATTTACATGCTCATACAGTTCTCTCTCTTCTAAACTAAGTGAACTTGTTGGATTAACAGAATAAGAAAAAATATTTTCTCCTGTAGATTTACTACTTTCTGTTGATCCTGTTAAACTAATGCTGCCATCACTATTTATCTGATATTTTAGATTTCTATAATCAAATGCTAAAACATGAACAATTAATGTTGTAATTAAAATTATTAAAAATAATAACGTTATATTCCCTTTTTTTAATCTATTCATCTTCATCTTAGTTCAACTCCAAACATAAAGCTATATTCAATATCATCTAAGATAGATTGTTCATCTGTTATGACATATAATCCATTTTTATCATCAACATAAATAAAAGATGTATGAGGTTCTAGGTCAGACAAAAATGTTAAATCAACATATTCTCTGTTTTCTAATTGTTTATTAATTATTTCATTAGCAGTTTCATGAATTTTTTTTAATCGAATGTCGAATGAATACTCATAAGGATTTTTCAAGGTATAAGTAGATGCTCCTTTCGAGACGCTTAAGGGAAAACTAACGCTAATTTTTACATCATTGATAATAGTAACGTGTGATTGAGCTTTTCCTGGTTTAATATCCAATTCCTCAATTTCCTGAATACAATAAGGAACTGTTAAATCAATATAACTTTCAATCTGCCTTTCCATTTCCTTTAAAGAGATCAGGGTATTTTTCTGATTGTGAAGTGCAAACGCAACATTAGAAATATTAGTTTCCAGATATGCAGGAGGAAGAAGAACATATCCTCCTTGCAAGCCAACAAGTCCTAAGGCATCAATGCTCCGTTGCTTAATACACGATGATAATCTATCATACACAGAAGAAACATCAGGATGTATTTTTGAGCTTCCTATAGTTATGAGGTTTGTCTGATATGCAATGAATCCAAGGATAATAAGAATAATAAAAATAATTGCAATAATTATGAATACAGAAACTTGTCCTTTGTCCTCTTTTCCCATTATTAATAATAAATTTAATAATATAAAAAAGTATCTTAAACTATAATCATCTTTATAAATTTCTTGATTATTAAGATAAAAAAGGGAAGAACCACAGAAGCAAATGTAGGAGGGATTGTGATACTAAAAAAAATAAAAATAAACAATATAAGGAGTTATGAAAGTCAGGAGATTATTTTTCCAAAAGGATCTACATTGTTATGCGGCGACATTGGGTGTGGAAAAACAACAATCTTATTAGCAATTGAATTTGCTCTCTTTGGATTACAACCAAGCCAAAAAGCAACCTCGTTATTAAGAAATAACAAGGAAGATGCTTATGTCTCTCTTGAATGCGAAATCGAAGACAAAAATATAGTGATTGAAAGGATTTTAAAAAGAAATAAAAAATCGATAACGCAAGATTACTCCTCGATAACTATTGACAATGAAAAATATGAAGAAAGTGTAACAGAAATAAAATCGAGAATCTTATCTCTGCTAAATTATCCTAGTGAATTTGCAAAAAAAACAAATTTGTTGTATAAATTTACAGTCTATACACCGCAAGAAGAGATGAAACAAATAGTGTTAGAATCAAAAGATACTAGGCTTAATACGTTAAGACATGTTTTTGGTATTGATAAGTACAAGAGAATAGAAGAAAATGCCGCTATTTTAACATCCAAACTAAGAGAGCTTATAAAAATAAATGAAGCGAAAGCTATGTACTTAGAGCGTGATAAAGATATAGTTGCCCAAAAACAAAAGAGTCTGGAATTGCTTAAAAAAACGAAAGAGAAGATTGACAAAGAACACAAAAATAAAGTTGAGGCAAGAAAAGATAAGGAAAAATCTTTGGAAGAAATACAGGAAAAAATTGATGAAAAAAGAACATTAACAACAGAAAAAGAGAAAACAACTATTTTATTATCTGAAAAAGAAAGACAGATAAAACAATTATCTGAAAATATAAAAAAACTTAACGAAGAAGTCAAAGAAATGGAGAAAATATCTTTTGATGAGCAGGAATTATCATCTATAAATCAAAGAATTAAATTTCAAGAGGAAAAAGAAAAAGAGTTTCAAAAAGAGTATATGGATATAGTAGGAAAAATAAATGCAGAAGAGTCAAAGAAAAGAGAAGCTAGTTTGTTAAGAAATAAGATTGCGAACATTGAGAAATGTCCGACATGTCTCCAAAATGTTTCTTATGAATATAAAACTAATATCCAAGCAAATTCTGATAAGGAAATTGAATTATCCAACAGAAGGATTGCGGAATTAAGCCAAAAGAAAAAAGAATCTATTGATAATATTGAGGGGGCTAAAAAAGTATTAGATGAATTTCGGTCGAAAAAATCTTCAATGGAGATAATGAAAATAAGATTAGATAACATAAAAGAAAAAAAGAAACAAATTGAAGATGTGGAAAAAAATAGAATAGAAATTGAAAAAGATTTATTAATGTTAAAAAAACATTTTCAAAATCTAGAAACAGCAATTAAAGGGTTTGATAAATATGATGTTATTTTTAAAGAAAGATATAAAGAATTAGAAAAAACAAAAGAAGAGGAAAATCTTGCATCTATTAGAAAAGCAGAGATTAACAAAGAAATCCAATTTTTAGAAAATGATATAATGGAAAGATTAAATCAGATAGCTGAAAAAGAAAGTATAAAAAAAGAAACTGAAAAAATCCGGGAATTAGAATTTTGGATATCAAATAAATTTGTAAATTTGATTTTATTCACAGAAAAGCAGGTTATGACGACGCTAAAAGAAGAATTTTCCAGGTTTTTTTCGCAATGGTTTTCGATTCTTGTTTCAGATTTGCTTAGCGCAAAATTGAATGATGATTTTTCTCCCATAGTAGAACAGAAAGATTATGAGATAGATTATGATTTTTTGTCAGGTGGTGAAAGAACAGCTATAGCCCTTGCTTATAGACTTGCTTTGAATCAGGTAATAAACTCTGTTTTGAGTAACATAAAAACTGCGAATCTTGTTATACTTGATGAACCAACAGATGGATTTTCCTCACAACAATTAGATAAAATGAGAGATGTTTTGTCTCAATTAACAGCAGAGCAGATTATCATAGTTTCACACGAACCAAAAATAGAAAGTTTTGTTGAGAATATCATAAAAATAAAAAAAGAAAATGGAATCAGCCTTGTGGAAAATTTAATAACAACATAACTTCTTAGAGATACATATACTACTAAGGATATTCTTTGTTTTCTTGTAGGACAGGAATTAGATTTTGAATAGAATGATAGAATAAATGGTTATGACTGATTAGATTAAGGGCTCTTCGATCTCTATCAAAAATCAAGTAGTTTTGTTAAACCTTCACTTAGGAGCCTTTCGTCCTCACTTCTATCAATTGCAACACAAAAAACATTGTAAAGTTTTCCTTTAGATAAATCTACTTCTTTTTGAGCATCTTTTCTGTTATATGTAAGCCTAGTCATTCCATTATCAAATATTAATAAATATCCTTGATCTATATAAAACCAAATCAGAGACTTTAGCTTTATTGCTCACAAAACCAAAACATTTATAATTAGCTTTTCCCTATCATTAATACTTTATTAAAGGAGGTGAAAATGGCTAAAAAAAGGGCAAGGGTTAATAATAGTGTAGATTTAATTTCCTCGTTAGTGAATGTAGCATTATGGTTAACAGGAATCATAGTTTCGTTGTCAGTAGGTTTTGCGATGACTGATGGGACATTGTCGTTACCACGTTGGTTAGGCGGATCATTAATAGCTATGCTGGCAGGATGGATAGTTATTGTACTAACGCTTTTAAGTGTTTTGTTAGCTATCTTCGGAAAATTAAGATAATTTATTTATATCGTTTTTAAAAAGGGATTGTTATTTTTCAACAACTTTTCTATTGCGTAATTTGTGATAAATACAATAATAAAAAATGCTAGAAACCATGCTACTGGGTAAATAATATCAGGCAAAATTTCTAATTTATTAAATCTGTACACATAATTTATATTTGACTCTGATGATGTAAGTAACCTTGTTATAATAAATGTAAGGATTAATTGTACAAAGCTTATTTTCCAGATATCTTTTGTTTTTAATCTTATTAAATAAAGGGCGTAAAATGAAAGAGGTAATGTAAAGACATGCTGGAAACTGATTAATTTGCTTGTCAATGGAAAATCCATAAACATATAGTCTGTGATTCCTAGTAATGTTTCTCCAAAAATGAAAAATGAAAAATAATCAACACTCCACACAGTTAAAGGTATTGTCAAAATGTTTAATTGACTTGATATAAGGTCATCTTTTTTTAGCAATAATCCAATGGAAATTATAAATAATCCAGGATAGCAAAGCCAGAGAATACCATCAACATTATCTCTATATATTGTATTAATTATAGCACTTATTGATAAGATTAGAAAGAATATTCCTAGTATGTTTAATATATAGTTTTTTTTCATTCGCAGATTAAGAATTATATTCTTAAATAGTTAATCATTTAAGATTTTCTGAAATTCTCAAGAGCTGGTTGTATTTGGCAGTCCTTTCTCCTCTGCAAGGGGCCCCAAATTTTACATAATCTGCTCCGATACCAACAGCAAAATCAGCGATAAAAGAATCTTCTGTTTCCCTGCTTCTGTGACTTACTATTATTTTCCATCCTGTCGATTTTGCTAGGTTAACTGCTTCAATTGTTTCTGAAATAGTACCTATTTGATTCGGCTTTACTAAAAGCGCGTTGCAATAACTTTTCTTGATTGCAGACTGAATTTTTTGTGGATCAGTAACCAGAAGGTCATCCCCAACAATCATTTTTTCTTTATATTCCTTTGTGATTGCCTTCCATGACTCCAGGTCTTTTTGATCAAATGGATCTTCTATAGATAGTATTGGATAAGATTTCATTAATTTTCTATATATTTCGAGGAGATTTTTACTGGATAGTTCTCCTATTTTTAATTTATACATGCTATTTTGATACAATTCTGATGCGGCAGCGTCAATTGCAAACTGAATATTTTTTTCGTTACCTACATTTTTTATTCCTTCAATTATTAGCTTTAAAGTTTTTTCATTGTCTTTGAAAGGACTTGCAAAAGCTCCTTCATAACCTACATTTGCGTTTAATTCTCTCTTCAATAAAATTTCTTTTACTGAATGATATACTTCAGTTCCTTTTCTTAAACTCTCTCTGAAATTTGGGTCACTAGGTATAATCATGAATTCTTGGAAATCTGTACTTTTATTAGCATGCTTTCCACCTTCTATTATCAAAATCATTGGCGAGGGAATTTTAATTTTAGCGTTAGAAGATAAAAAAGCTAAATGTTCATAAACAGAAGTTTGTTTTGCAGTAGCTCCAGCTTTGCATACTGCAATGCTTACTGCAAGTATGGCATTTGCGCCAAGATTTGATTTATTTTTGGAGTTGTCAAGATTTATGAGAAGTTTATCAATTTCTTTTTGTTTTGTGACGTCAAGATATTGTATTTTTTGGGCTATTATTTTGTTGATATTGTCAATTGCCTTTAGAACTCCTGCTCCTTGATATCTTTTACCTTTATCCCTTAATTCAACTGCCTCGTATTTTCCTGTTGATGTTCCAGCAGGAACACTTGCGATGAAAGTACCATCATTAGTTGTTAGTTCTACCTCAACTGTTGGATAACCTCCTGAATCAAGAATTTCTCTGGCTTTAACCTCTTTTATTAGCATAATAAATCTATGATAAGGAAATTTATAAATATTTAGGAACGATCTCTTAAGCCACTTATCATATTCTCCTAAATAATCATCCTTTATAAACAAAATCATCAATTTTTTTCTTTGCTTTTTCTCTTTCTTTCTGATGTTTTTCCAGGAAAACATTTATCTTTTCTATAGTATATTTTTTTAATTCGCCTGTAGATAATTTTCCTGACTTATAATTCTCATATATTTTATTTAGTTTTTCATCTTCTTCTTCTAATAGCATTCTTAAATATTGGAATGAAACATCAATTTCAGGATCGCCTCCTTTTAATTTATGTTCTTCTAAAGTTGGTTGTCCTCCTGAAAAAGCATATTTGTTAATTTTATTTTTAACTTCCTCCTTTGTATCAGTTGTAAAAATGCCATTGTTTTCAGATGAAGACATTTTTCCTGAAACTCCTGTTAATGGAGGGAGAAACATATTTTGGATAGAAGCCGGTTTATAGTACCCTAGTTTTGGCAAGATATCTCGAGTTAATCTAAAATGGGGATCTTGGTCTATTGCGTGAGGAATTAAACAAGGAATGTTTTTGTTCTTTAAAACAGAAGGTAAAACTGCCGGAGCTGCTTGCATACTTGTATAAAACAACTGTCCTATATTTGAATCTTCCCTTAACCCAAAAGAAGCCTTAACCATCGAGAAAGTAATTTTTTTAGCTATTCTAATTGCAATAGGGTAAAGTAAATGAGCATGTTTTGTATTGATGATAAAATGAGTTTTTTTTGGATTAAATCCCAGAGCAATAACATCTAACATATTTTCATGCATCCATTGTTGGATTTCTTCAAGTGACTGTTTTTTGAACAAAAATTTTTCATCATCAGTAAATTGAAACCATAGTTCTACATCAAATGTTTCTTGTAACCATTTTGTAAACATCCAGGTTCCGATATGTCCTAAATGAATTGGTCCTGAAGGTCCGCAGCCAGTATACAAAAAAAATTTATTGCCTTTTTCATATTCATCTAATAACCAATGTAAATCTCGATGAGCAAAGAAAATATTTCTTCTTAACATAAAATGAAGTTCTTTTGTATGTTTTTTTATTCTATTTAACAAATCCTCGTTAATTCTCTCAACGCCAAATTCTTTTACTAGTTTGTCGTAATTAACAGAACCCTTCACTTCCCAAGGAGTTACTCTATTTTTTATACCTTTTTTTTTCATACAAAAAAGAAAGAATAAAGATATTTAAATTGTTTGATTGATTAAATTAATTGACTATAGTGAGTAGAATGTGTTATCTCTCTAAATGGTCCATAATAATTTTCAACTACTTCTTCAAGATCACTCACGACTTTTCTTGAGTTATTTAATGGTCCTGTTAAGGATTCTGCTTTAATTTTAATTCCAGGAACAAAATATTCCTCATATTTTGCTGGAATAGAAATACTTCCGTGATTAACAAGGGTAACATCCACTTCAAGGCATCTAGTTTGCTGAGAATATAAATGTAAGTTAAACTCAAAATTTGTTGGTAATCTATTATCTTTTGATTTTTCTAATGATCGAAATAAAGAAAACAATCCTCCTGGAATTTTATTTTTTCTTTTTGGATATCTTTCATTTAAAGCTTTTCTAAATTGAGATACATAATTATTTAATTCATTTCCGTAATCTTCAAATGTTATCGGAATTCCATATACACTTCCTTTCGACTTAATTGGTATAAGTAATTTTTCAACACATTCCATAGTTTTAACTTTTCTTTTATTTCTCGATTTTATCCAATCTTTGAATATTAAATGACTATCAATGTAAATTTCAATAGGTTGACGCACATATTTCTCAAGTTCTTTAACATCAACATTGGGATTGAATTTTTTCAACCTATCTAAACGTCTATCCTTTGCTTCATTCAATGTACTACTTTTATTTAATTTTAAAACTAATGAAATAAAAGCGTCAACACACTCTCTCAAAAAATCTGAATATTTTCTTGGTGGGATTGAATGATCGCTTAATGAATAGGTTCTTTCAACTAACGGATGTGTAATACTTGAATATCTTAATCCTGTATTAATAGAAATCATATTATCTCTCATTATCAAAAATAGATAATTATCTTTTTATATTTTATTATTTTGTTGTTTTCTGCTTCAAAACCTGATAATAAATACAATGTTAATACCAAAAATAACCCTAAAAACATTTAAATATAATATTTGTTTACAATAATCATGAAAAAGCAAATCTGGTGTTTGTTTGTTGTTTTAGTACTGTTCGTAAATTTGTCATTTGTTTCTGCCGGAGTTTTTTTCTCTGGTTTAGAAAGTAAGTATAATCTTGGTGATGTTATTAATGTAAACGTTCAGGTGGATCCTGCAAGATCTGATAGATTTTTGAAGACAGTTTTAGTTTGTGGTACGCCTTTAATTGAGTTTAATAATATTCCTGATGATAATGGAAATGTAGATATTAAAATTCCTTTAAACATGCATACTATCCAACAGATAAGCGGAAAATGCTATTTCCAGGGAAGTTACATAAGCGAGGTTAAAAATAGCGAAGAATTTGAGATTTCAAGAAGGCTAGAAGTAAGCCTTCATAGTTATAGTTTTTTTGCAAATCCTGGTGAAGAGATTATTGTGTCTGGAGGCGCGAAAAGATTGAATGGTGCCTTGGTAAATGGAGGAGTTGAAATGACTATACCTTTATTAAAAACTTTAGAAAGTTCTCAAGAGAATCAGGAAAATAAAGAAACCAGTCAAAATGTTACAGATGGAAATACTAGCGAAACAAATGAAACAGATGGAAGCAGCGAGGATAATTTGACTAATCAAGAAACTGAAGAAGGTTCTGAAGTTCAAGAATCAGGAATAAGCGTAGGAAGTTATTACGGAAAAATTGAGAATGGTGAGTTTTCTGTTTCAATTAAACTAAAAGAAGATACTCCTGCGGGAGAATATAGAATTGATGTACTTGCTTATGAAGAACTTGATGGTGAAAGAGCTAGTGAAGGAGGCAGTTTAGCAAATTTAAAAGTTTTTCAGGTTTTAAAAGGAGTTGATATAGCTCTTAGCAAAGTTAATCTAAATCCTGGAGAAAATTTGGAGTTTAATCCTTCATTGATAGACCAGACAGGCAGATACATTGAAGACGAGATTTCGATCATCATAAGAGATAAAGACTCTAATAGAATTTACGAGAAAATTGTTAAATCCCAGCAAACAGTTTCATTTCCACTTCTAACAAATTTAACATCAGGATATTATGTTATTGAAGCTAGAAGCGGAGATTTTAATACCACTAAGAAATTTTACGTTAATGAAAAAGCTATAGCATCATTTATCTTAGAAAATCAAACTTTAACTGTTACTAATATAGGGAATATTCCATATAAAAGAGATATAGAAATAATATTGAATGATAAAGTTTTCTTGAAAAGAGTGGATCTTAATCTAGGAGAAAGTACAAAATTTAAGTTAACAGGAAAAAATGAAGCTTATAATATAAAAATTGGTGATGGAGAATCTGAAATTTTGAAAGATGGGGTTGTTTTAACTGGTTATGCGGTGAATGTTAAGGAAGGTAATGGAATTAGTTCTATTAGTCCTGTGATATGGATTTTTATTGCTATTATTTTAGGTATTGGGATACTGTTTTTAGTTAGGAATATATTCAAGAAAAGATCTTATGCATATTATTCTGAAGGCAGTAAAAAATTAGTTCCTAATAAAAATGTAGTTTTGCCATCTAAGTTACCATCAAAGGAAACTGTTCAAGATGATTCTACTAAATCTGATAAAGTTAGCCCTGGTATAACTACTATTCTTTCACAACAGAAATCTCTTTCTCCTAGACAAGCTGAACAAGATTTGGTATCAAAGGGAAGAAGAGACAAAGCAACAGTTTTAGCTTTAAAAATTAAAAAAAGACCAGAGGCTATTGGAAAAGAAACTATTGAAAAAGCTATGGAATTAGTTTATCAGAAAAAAGGCGCAGTTTACGAACAAGGAGATTATATTTATTCTGTATTTAGTTCTTTGATGACTGGGAATGTTGGAAATGATATTGAAGCAGTAAAAATTGCTCATAATATATCATCAATATTACAGGACTATAACAGAAAGTTCAAGGAGCCTATAGATTATGGCATTGGAATTAATGTTGGAGAAATAATTGGCAATGTTGAAGACAAAAAATTAAAGTTTACAGCTCTTGGTAATTTAATGATTGTAGCAAAAAAACTCGCTGAATTATCTGATAAAAAGATTCTTATTTCTAAGGAAACATATGATAAACTTGCTAGCGGATTGAACACAATTAAAGTGAATATAAATGGATTAGATGTTTATGAAGTAAAAAATATCATCAACAAGGAAGACCATAAAAAGTTTATTGATGAATTCATGAAAAGGAATAAAGATGTTAAGAATGGTCCAAAAGGATTTGGACAATCGAGAAATTTAATTGGTGGTAACAGGGAAATGAGTAACAGAGAAATTGTTAATAGAGAGACAGGGGCTGGTGATAGAAGTGGGTTAGGGAAAAATGTTGGAGAAGAAACTAAGAGGATTTAGATAAGTGGGTTATTTATTTTTAGGGATAAATTTTTTTTATAATAATTGAAATAAAAAATTAAAAGATAATAATACGTTCAAAAGTTACATAATATTTTTAAACAAATAATTTCTGTCCTTTGTATGGAAAGAAGAATAATTGATGAAAAATCTTTTCCAAGCAATTTGGAGGATAGATTAGCGAGTATATCCAATGCTATTAATACAGAATTAAAGATTGCTACCTTACTTCATTTAGATGATTCTCCAAGAGAAGCGAGGGAAATTAAAGCAAGAGTGAGAGAAACTATCGGAAGAGGATATTTGCCGAAGACAGAGACATTTATGGCATACGGAAATACATTACATGATATTGCGCTTGTTGCAAAAGAAACTGTTGTAAGAGATACTGGAAAAATAGCCTATATTGGTTATAGCTTAACTGAAGCAGGAAAAAGGTATGGACGACCTGCTACTGTTTTAAGTTTACAATACTCTGTTGATAATAACATAAGCATGTTTCAGATTTTAGGTTCTATTTTAACGGGAGGGGATAGTAGATCGCCTTATAACAGGATGAGAATTTTGCGTGAATTGAAAGAACGTGGACAATTGCGAGAAGTCGATTTAGTAGAAATAATAGGTTCGAATAATAGTATAATACAAAAGCATTTAATCGCATTAGCAAAAATAGGATTTGTTACATTTGATTCTATTGGAGCAAAACAAAAAGGAAAATTTACCTATCAATGGATACCAGGAAAATCTCCTGATAATGTGGAGACTATTGGTAGACAGGTTACTTTAACTAAACGTGTAGCAGACTATTTAGCACAACATAACAAAGAAATTGAATGTCATACTCTAAGTAAAGTTTTAGAATACAAATATCCTGAACATATTTCTAAAATTCTTTCTGGTTTAGTAAAACAAGGATGTGTAGGAAGAACTTCTTCTTGGAAAGCGGGAGAAATTAAATCAATAGCAAAAATATTAGACAAAGGAAGAAAATGGCATGATGAATCTTATCTTCCATCAGTTGAAATTTTATCTGATCATTCTTTAGACAAATATCAAGAAAAAGTACAAACGTTTGAAGAATCTGAACAGTTTTCAGGTTATATAGGGAGAGGAATTGAGTTGTATAGAAGTGTTTCACCAAATATTAACAGTAAATCTTCTCAAGAAAGAAAAGAAGAAATAAAACTTCTTATTAGCAATAATCATGGGCTTACTACACGAGAAATAGCTGAAAGATTAAGAGTTTCTAGACCTCTTGTTACTTATTATACCTCACAATTACCTGAAATAAGACAAGGAAAAGAAGGAAGTGAAGTAAGATATTTTATTGATGACAATATCTAAAGAAATTTGTGATATAGTCTATTACCTCGTTTTTTATTGCAAAAATTTGGTTTAATATCTCGCCTTTTAAAGCGAGCAAAAGATATTTTAGTATCTTTTTATCAAGGATTAAAAAATGCTTTTGTGAGGCGACGTTCCAAATTTTTGGCTTAAAAAATACCCTTGGCTTTAGCCGATGGATTTTTTATTTGATTGAATTATCTTAATTTTTAGCAAGAAATCTATTTTCATTAATGAATATGGATGATAAATTACCAAAGCATAAGTATTTATAATTCTAAAACTTATTATACATATGGTAAAAAAAGAATCAAAAAAAGAAAATGAAGAGAAAATTTTGAGAAACCTAAAAATTCCATCTAAAGTTATTCAATTTTCTCCAAAAAAAGAAAAAGAAGATACAGAAGTAGATACAGAAATAGAATTAGATGAAATAGGTGATGAGAGTTTTGTAAGAATTAGACGGAAAACGCTTGAAGAAATATTTCCAGGACTAACTGAAAGAGAGGTTGATAATTTAGAAAGAGAAATTCCAGTTACAAGAGAAATGAGAAGAGATACTGATAATGATTTTAGAGATTATGCGTCTACGGATAAAATGAATAAAAATAATAAAGATTATTTTTCTCCTTCTGATTATTCTGAATCACAACAATATCACACAACTACTACAGATACTCAAACTCAATTTATAGAGGGCGAAAGAGCTGGCGATAATCTTAGGAGAAATCTTCCTTTTGTAAATGAAACAGAGTTTAATAGAGGGTTTACTACGAGAGATTATGAGCCCAAAAACAAAAAGAAAAATTGGTAGGTAGTAAGTTATTTAAATTAAAATTTATTATATAAAAAATGGTTTCATATGAATCTATTTATCCAGGAATTGAATATACCAGTGTAATGCCGAGTAATTATGTTTCTCCTATGTCTTATCAAATTCCTATATCAGAGATAGGAATGGCTATTGATCCACGAACTGCAAATCAGTTAGGTGAGGTAAATGCGAAAATAAATCCTGGTGTGAGAACTGTTGAGGTTCAGGGGACATTTGCGAATGTTTTTGAGTCTGTTCCTGAACAGCATCTTGATGAAATAAGGAGACTAATGAAATTAACAGGAGTAAAACCTACTATGCATGGGCCAATGTTAGATGCTTCAGGAGTGGGTGAGCAAGGATATACTGAAGAAAACAGATTTGGTGTTGAAAAACAAATGGAATCTGCAGTGATACGAGCAAAAAAATTGGATCCTGAAGGAAATATCCCTGTAACTTTTCATTCAACTGCACAGCTTCAGGATTTTAATCCAAAAATTGTTGTTGGCAGAAAAGATGGTAAGCCGATATTTGAAGAGCAGGGAGTTTTTATTGTTAATGAAGACACTGGACAGATGCAATTAATAAAACCTGAAAAGAGATACCTTACTGAAACAGAAAAATTTTCTGGCAAGGCAGTGAAATTTGATTCACAAAAAGAAATTGATAGAATTAATCAAGAGCAGTGGACTCAAAACCTTTCTAATTTAAACTATTACACTAATTTAGGAGAAAATGTATTGAAAGGCATACAGGAAGAACTTCCTGAAGACTTGTACAAGCAAGTAGGAAAAGTTGATCTGGAAACAATTAAAAATGAGGAGGATAGAAAACAATTAGAACAAATTCAAAGAGCATTAGTTCATGGGCATAATTATTTGCGGGATTCTTATAGAATGATGAAAAGATTATTTGACACTGCTTGGAGTAACATAAAAAATGAGGAAGACAGAAAGAAATTAGAGGAGTATGCAAAGTGGGCGGCGCCTAAAATTGAGAAAAGAGATATTGATGTATTTAATATTGATAGAGTAGATGAATTGCGACATGTTGTAGATAAAGGATTTCGCGCTTTATCCTCTTTAAATGAAACCCCTGCTATTTTCAAGCCTTTAAGCGAGTTTGCTCTCAATAAATCTGCAGAAACATTCTCTAATGTTGCAATGAGCTCTTATAATAAATTCAAAGATAAAGCTCCTATTATAAGTATAGAAAATCCTCCTGCAGGTGGCGGTTTTTCACGGGCTGAAGAAATTAAAAATTTAGTTGACAAAGGACGCGAGTTGTTTGCAGAGAAATTATCCAAACAAGGAGTATCAAAATCTGAAGCAAAAAAAATTGCTGAAAAAATGATTGGTGTTACTTGGGATGTTGGTCATATAAATATGTTGAGAAAAAAAGGATATAGTGAAAAAGATATTATTGAACAGACAAAACTCATTGCTCCTTATGTCAAACATGCCCACCTTTCTGATAATTTTGGTTTGGATCACACTGAACTTCCTATGGGAATGGGGAATGTTCCTTTTAAGCCAATGATGGAGGAACTGAAGAAAGCGGGGTTTAAGGGAGAGCATATTATTGAAGCAGGGAATTGGTGGCAGTATCTCGCGCAACAAGGAGGAGGAACACCATTTTGGCCTAGTATTGAGGCATTTAATTCTCCTGTTTATGCTATGGCATATGGGCCTACATGGGGACAGGCAGGAAAATATGGCATGTATTATTCTGGATATGGGCCTGTTAATCCTCCAATGCACCACCAATTATATGGGGCAAGTTTTGTTAATCTCCCTGTAGAATTAGGAGGAGAAATTCCAGGAGATAAAGGGCGTTTTGCAGGCACTCCGAATCAGTGAAACTGATTCGGTTTTGCTTTTACTCCTAATCAATAGATTTGGACTTGCTATAAAATTGAAACAATATTTAGTCTTATATTACATAAAAATTTATAAAATGCTTCTTAATTAAAAGATAATGAATAGAGTTACTGTTCAACATCATAATAAATCCTTAACTTTTTGCAGTTGGGAATTTCCTAATACATTGATTTATGAAATTAAAAGAAGAAGAAAATTATCTTTAGAGAGATTATCTTCCAGGGAACAATTATTTAGGTTATATGAAACTTACAGAAGCGATTATGTAGGAATTCACAGAGCGATAGAGGAAAGGGGTTTACGACACCCAACTATAGCTGAAGTAGTTTCTTTTGTTCATTCAATTTTAATGAATCCTGAAAAACCAGAATACGATGTCCCAATTTATAGAGATAGAGGTAATCAAAGATTTAGATTGCATCACATCTTAGATTCTGGAAGAGTTATTGGATTTACTGGGAATTTGATCGTTCCTAAAGAAGGCGCTTACATACAAGACCATCCTTTGGTTAAAGAAGATAGGTTATACATGAAAAAAGAGGAATTACATGAACGATTAATAAGAGAAGAGAATGGAATTTTATATTCAGAAGATAATACAATCAGATTTATTCCTTGGGATGTTCTTCCTTCAGGAAGAAATGCTTATAGTACACAAAATTTGCATATGAGGGCTTTAGTAGGAAATGAAGGCATTCAAAAATTAGATGAGCTAATTAAAAGATATTATTTAGAAGGGGTTTTCAGTTCTTGCAAACAAAAAAAGAATCCAAGAATTGGAGGTTTGTCAATTGAAGCTTATGGTATTTCAAGACCTATTGCGTTTCCTTTAGATGTTTCTGAAAAAGATCCAGGAGCTTATATGTATGGGCGCGGATGTTTACATTTGCAGATACTGGGTTGTATTAATGCGAGACCATTTGTAGGGGAAAGTTCTTCTTATGGGATTATAGTATAAACATCTAATCTAAAATAACAAAATTTTTTTAACTATGTTTTTAAAAGATTATTAATTATTAAAAAATATGATAGAATTTATTAAGGAATTGTTAGAACTGTTGGGGGTTATAACTTACGATTTAAAAAAGGGAACTACAGAATCTAAAAAACCACAAGTATTACCTGCAAGTTATCGCGATTTACAAAAAGCAAGAAATGGAAGAGAGTGGAAAGGATTGCAGTATTATCCGAAGTTGTATATTAGATATTTAAGTGATACAGAAAAACCGCTTTTTCTTGTTGATGATGGAGAGTTAGTTAGACTAACTCAAGAAACTGTTACAGGTTTTAGAATTGAGGACAGAGCGGAAAATGGAAAAACTGCATATGATATTCATGTTGATTATGTACAATAACTTATAGTAAATCAATTTAATCTTTCGGTAAATTGGTTTCCTAATAAGTCAAACAAACTAAAAACTGAAGAAATTAGTTGTTTGACTATATCTAAATTTTAATACTATTCTACTTCTTCTATCACAAGAAAATTTATAAATTTTGAATTTCTTTATTTATTATGGAACTGAAGTTGGAAGATAGAGTATTTGATAAAAGAAGTTTTTTGAAAGGAGCTTTAGGAATGGCATTAGGAGTTGTTACAGTTTTCCCTCAAGAAGCAAAAGCTGATGATTTAAATGACGCATTATTTGCAATGGGTGCTCTTTTAGAATCAGGAATAGTTCCGACAAAAGATTATCGTGATGCTGATTTTTTGAGAAGACTAGGAATTGCTCAACAAAAAATAGCGTTATACAATTCTATTCATGTGAGGTGTCAACCACAAAACCTGGATATAGTGCCTTTTGAAATGAATCCTTTATTAAGACCTGCTGCTTCTTTTTATGTTTATAATGAATGGAGAGATTTTGACGGAAATAAAAGTCCAAATAGAAGAGTTTTTGGATTTGTTGATAATACAAAAATTAAAGAAGAACTTGTAGGAGTTAACAAAAAATCTTTTTATCAGAACGAATCTTTGTGGGTTACATTAATAACAAAAAATCTTAAAGGCCATTCTGCAACTCTTTTATTTTTAGATCCTCAAAAAAATGAAGTTTTTTCAGATAGATTAAGAATTGATGATTATGCATGGTTTAAAAATTGGAATATTGGCAAAGATAATTGGAAAAATAACGTATTAGGAAAGCATGGATATGGGAATTATTATGCTGCTTTTTATATAGATGATCAATTGATTGGAGTAAGAGGATTTAATTGGATGTCTAATCATGTAGCTTACATAGGAAATTATTGGGCAGATCTTGATAATAATGATGCTGTTAATATTTCAGAAGAAATAATTGGTTTAAATAAAAAGGTGTTCGGAAGGGATGAGAAAATAACAGTAGTTTTATCTTCGCATGAGTCAATTGGAACTAGAGTTGATGCAAAATTGCTTGCACCATCTGGCGATAAAATTGATTTATATTCAACTAGAATAAAATATAAACATAATGTTTCTAGATCTGAAGCATTAAATGCGCGAGATCTTGTTGAGAGGTATGGTTCAGGAAGTTATAAAGCTGCTTTTTACATTGACAGTTCTTATGGTGGATCAATTGATTTTGAAATCCGATAATTCTTCATATTATACTTATGAAATGTAATAAATAATTTAAATACGTGTGTTATTAAAAAACAGGTGATGTGTGTTCAGAGGAAAAAATTCTGGTGTTGTTGATTTGCCATTGCATAGTGGAAAATGTCCTAAATGGTTATTTCCTTTAATGAAAAACTTGTCTAAAAATATTTCTGAGTTAATTATAAATGAATATGGGGAAAATGAGTTGTTAAAAAGAATTTCAGACCCTTACTGGTTCCAATCATTGGGATGTGTTATAGGTTTTGATTGGCATTCTTCTGGACTTACTACAACTACTACCGGTGCGCTGAAAGAGGCTTTAAAAAATAATGAGTATATAGGTATCGCAGGCGGAAAAGGAAAAGCTTCTCTAAAAACACCTGAAGAAATTAAAAAATTAGGAGAAAAAATAAATTTAAAAGAAAAGCAAATAAACAACCTTATAAAAACTTCTAGGATTTCTGCAAAAGTTGATAACTGCTTAATTCAAGATGGGTTTAGATTATATCATCATACAATTTTTTTTACAAAAAATTTGTGGGCCGTTGTTCAGCAAGGGCGAGAATCTTTACGAGACAATCTTAGTAAATCAGCAGCGAGTAAAGGTTCGAGAATGAGTAACAATAGGTACGCAAGAAGATATCACTGGATTAAAAAAGAGGAAATTAATTTTGTTAATGAACCACATTCTGGAATTATTAGTGATAAATTAACTAATCCGTTAAATTTAACTGCCAAAGAGTCAGAAGAAACAAAAAAATGTTCGTTGGATTTAATTAAAGATAATCCTCTAAGATTAAGAAAATATGCTCTGCCTTTGAAAATTGATAATAGGCAGAGGCGTTTGACAGATTTTACTGAACATGAGAGAGTTGATAGCTTTAAAATGCCCTTGCAACATTTTCCTTCTATAGACATTAATCTTAAAACATTAGTTGAAGCATATGAGCAGCAGCCGAAAAATTATGAAGAATTAATCATGATTAAGGGAATGGGAGAGAAAAATATAAGGTCTTTGGCTTTAATCTCCCATTTAGTTTATGGAACAAAATTATCATGGAAAGATCCTGTTAAATATTCTTTTGCACATGGAGGAAAAGATGGCTGGCCATATCCTGTTGATGAAAATAAAATAAAAGAAAACGCAGAATTTTTAAAAAATGCAATTAAAGAGTCTGAAATTGGGGACAAAGAAAAAACAAAGTGTTTAAGAAGACTAAACAATTATTATACTAAAATTCTATAAATCTTTTTAAAATAGACTATGTTATATTTATGATGACTAAAAAAACCAAAGATAATAAAGAAAAAAGTGAAGAAGAAATTGTTGAGGAAATATATAAGGAAGAAAAGGAAACAAAACATAAAAAACCTTATTTTACTCTCGTTTTTCTTATCTTGATGCTTGTTATTTTTGATATTATCTCTTTTTCTTATTTAGGTTTATTTAATTTAAGTTTATTTAATTTGGGCAATGGAGTTAATAATAGCGATAATATCCAAGAAGATTTTGATGATAAAAAATGTAGTGATGGAACTTTATATAACAATTGTTCTGAAGATAAACCCTATTATTGTTATAATGGTGAATTAATAAAGAAAGCTTTTACTTGCGGATGTCCAGAGGGCTATGAAGTTGATTTTCAAGATTGTAAGTAAACTTTTGCATTATCTTAAACACAAAATGCAAAAGTTTCCTACCTGAACTACAGAAATTAATAATTTCTGTCTCATTCAACTTTTATAAGTTGAAGATTTTATTAAATCCTCTTGTAAACCACCAAAGTCCCTCAAGTAAAACGCAAAAGTTCAGTGTAAAAAGATTTAATAATTTGAAAGATTAAGGTTTCTTGAATGCCTCTATAGTTCAGCCAGGATAGAATGCAACCTTGCGGAGGTTGAGACCGAGGTTCAAATCCTCGTGGGGGCATATAATTTCGTTAAGTTAGTGTTTGGCTAACAACTGACTAAATGGATTTTTATTTAAGAAATCAAAGTCATATCAACCATTTCTTGGCAGCTTAATCAATTTTCCTTGATTTAATATATCTGACAGTAAGAATTTTTACTGCCCAAAAAGAAATATATTTTACACTGCCCTTTTTCTGTTCATAAAATATTTTCTACGATTTTTATCCTGATGTTTTCTAGGGTTTTTTCTTCCTTTTCTAATCGGATTAGGATTCATTTTGAATAGCTCTTTTAATTCTTCATAATATTTTGGATTATCACTAGTTAATATTTCGATAATCCTATCTTTCATATATCCTAATGAAAGATTTCTATTGATTTTATATTCGTATTCTCTGTCATTGATTTCTTTGTCCATTTCTTCTTTGGACTCGAGAGCAATAACTGATTGAAGATTGTTGATAAGTACATTAGCAAAAAAGTCTTGTCTAATTGCAATTTCAGAAAGCCCGCTAAATTCTTCAACGTGTATATTGCTTTTCAAATGATCATAATTTGTCTCTATTCCCCATCTCTTGAAATATAAATCCTTGAATATTTCAATCGGATATTTTTCTTTGTCAATTAATGTCGTAGCTAAAACTTCAACTTCTCCGGTGTCCAATATTACCTTAACCAATCGTAATTTGAAAGGTTGAAGTTCTTGTTTTGCAAATCCATGCCGTTGCAAACCATATCTCGATTTTTGAGGCGGAATATTTATCTCTATTAGATTATCTGTTTCATCAGATAATCTAAAATCTTCTGCATCTTTTCTGAATCCCTTTGGAACCCTGTTCACAAAATCAAGTTCCTTGATTTTAAGCATATAATAAAACCAAGTAGCAGCATATCCCCTATCAAATATGACTAAATCTCTTTTAGAGAGTTTTTCTAAATGTCTAATTGCTTGATTCATTTCATTAATTTGTATAGTTTCCAATTGCGTATCTAGAATTATTTCATTTAAAACATCATAACAACTTGAAATTTGTGCTTGTGGAACTATCATGCCATTTGATAAAGTGCCAAATTTGTCCATTAATTCTTTTGAGTGGGTGGGCAAAATCAATTTTGAACCGTCAATAGCACATAATCTGAATCCATTCCATTTTTTAATAATATTATCTGTATAAAATTCTCTTATCAAACAATCGTTTAGCTCGATAAATGCTTCAGGTTTTAATTTCATTCTACTTTGTGAGAAAGCACTTTTAGTTATGTTTGATGATCTATCGCCAAACATCTTTATGAATCTTGTCAATTCTTTTTGAATAGTTTGTTTAACAAGGTTTACCATAAACAAAACCAATGGAACAAATGGAAGCTTTCTTTGTCTTGTAAAATCTCTTTCACTTACCCTATTCCTTTCCATAAAATCATTAGAATAAATAAGACTCTTAATGCTTTTGATTATTCTTTTTGGGCTTTTTCTTCTCTTTTTCATTCTTAGTAATTATTACATAAGCTCTTTTGCCTATGTACTTGCTTGAACAAGGGATTTTTCCTCCAGTTCCATGGGGAGTTACCTCTTTTTCAAAGAAATCAACAACTTTGTCATCTCTCAATATCAATACATTCTTTCTTACTTCTATCTTTTTCATAGAGCTCTTAAGAGCTCTGTATATTTAAATGTTTCTGTTATTCTTTAGAGATAAATTAGCTTAACTTAATGACATTGCCC
>Ga0209541_10003659_pt1 | contig 28001 bp, 42 predicted proteins | sample RifCSPlowO2_01_FD_184027 | JGI IMG/M metagenome (GOLD analysis project Ga0209541, IMG submission 184027) | Groundwater microbial communities from Rifle, Colorado - Rifle CSP2_plank lowO2_0.1 (SPAdes) (version 2) | ecosystem: Environmental > Aquatic > Deep subsurface > Groundwater | place... | reverse complement strand
ACAGGGCTCATCAACAGAAAATTTGACTTGTTTCAGAATGTCGGGCTGCCGGGAGTTGGACCCGGGTTACATGACCCCCAGCCATGTGTAATACCGTTATACCACAGCCCGTTCAATTAAAATCTTTTAATGCTGATTGAAGAGCCTGGAAAACTTTGTCATTAGAATTTTGATCTTCCTCGTTGGGAGATAATTTAGGAGCTTCTGGCCTACTTTTAATCTCTCTTATCGTGTTTAGAGCACTTTGATATATACTAGCTACTTTAGTATAATTATTTTTGTTAGCAAATTCTATATATTTTTCTATTTGAATTTCTATTTCTTTTAGAATTAACACTTGGATTCTATGAGAACTCAATTTTAATCCCGCCTCTTTAGCTTTTTTAATCAATGATTCTTGCACAGTAGGTGAACTATTCTCTGGTTTTTTTAGAGCGGCCCTATAAGTATTTAGCTCAACTCTTAATAGAGATAATTCTTTTAGAGCATTTGAATCTATGCCTATCACAACTTTTGGTATGGTATCTTTTTTGCCTGTAATGCCCGATCTTTTTGACTGAAAATATTTTATTTCTGTTAAATCTCCACTTATAATTTTTTTCTTTACTTCTTCTAGGTTATTGCCTATTTGAACTATACTGGACGTAACATCTACATTCAGGGCTAAGTATCCAAATTTTTGGTTTTCTAGAATTTCTAAGACAAAATCAACCCCATTTTTAATATCGTCATATCGAGAAGCTATTATCGGTTCAGTATCGGGGCCAAGCCATTTAGCATGTTTTATCCCTTCTGCTAGAAGAGCTTCAAGAATTTCACCCCTTCTCTGTGATGCTGCTATTCTCGGGTCGTCTCTTAAAAATTTTTGTTCCATCTGCTCTACAAATTCTGTATCAGCTTTCATAATATTAGGATCGACATAACCCTCAAAAGAGGATAATTTTATAGCTAATTTTCTAACATAAGGCACTAAAAGATGCCAAGCTTTTCTTTCTTCTTCTGAAAGCTTTTCAAGTCCTTGCTCATTAAGCTCGGTTGCTGGAGCCGGAACTCTTTCTTTTAGTAGATGTTTTTCTAGCAAGTTACTTTGTCTTATTGAGTGTTTTTATACAGTCGGTACAAATCATTTTTCTTTTACCGCTAACTTTTGCCCATTGGAGGTTTGGATAGCGTTTTGATTTAGAAGTTGGATTATAATGACCCCGCAAGAGTTTGCGAGTGGTTAACATTATTGGTTTTTTACCGCATTGCGGACAACGAGTCATAAGTTTACATAATATACTATAATTGATATTCTTTCAAGTATTATGGAATCCTTATTGCTTCCAATCTTTTATATTATAGTTATTCTCTATTCCGTTACTATCCATGAGGTTTCTCATGGTTTAATGGCCAATTCTTTAGGCGATCCGACAGCAAAGAACCTTGGCCGGTTAAGTCTAAATCCGATAAAACATCTGGATTTATTCGGCTCTATTATTTTGCCATTTGTTCTATTTATTACAACCGGTTTTGCCTTTGGCTATGCTAAGCCGGTGCCGTATAATCCCAACAATTTAAACGATATAAAATACGGACCAGTTAAAGTCGCCATTGCCGGACCATTATCCAATTTAATCTTGGCTCTTCTTTTTGGGCTTACTTTGCGATTTATGCCGGATGTTTTTTCTACTTCTCTGGTGCCGGATCTATTCTCTAGAATTGTTCTGCTTAATTTAGTTTTAGCAATTTTTAATATGTTTCCCATTCCGCCCCTTGATGGCCACTGGCTTTTAATGGCTTTTTTGCCGCCGAGAATGGATGCGGTGAAAGTCTATATTTACAAAAATAGTTTTATTCTATTTCCTATATTCCTCATAGTTTTCATGGTTTTTGTCTCTCCTTTAATATATTGGCTGTTTCAGCTGATTACAGGGGCGGGGTTGTGATTTTTTGTTGACAGATTGGGCCATTTTTTGATATACTCTTTTAGTCCGTTGATCAGCATTAATTAGCTATTTTTAGATTTTTAATTGTAATTTTTAATTTCACACCCTAAATTTTACATTTGATTGAGCACGGCCAAGTTTGATTTGGTAAAATGAAGGAACATGCCAACATTCCGACAATTATTAAAGAATCCAAGAAAAATTTCTAAAGCGAAAACAAAGTCGCCGGCTTTGGAATTTGGTTTTAATACTTTACAAAATAGACCAAGGTATTATCCGGCCCCATTTAAGAGGGGAGTATGTATTCAAGTGAAGACGATGACTCCCAAAAAACCCAATTCGGCTCTTAGAAAAGTCGCCAGGGTACGATTAACTAATGGCATGGAGGTTACCGCATATATTCCCGGTATAGGCCACAATCTGCAGGAACATTCGGTTGTTGTATTAAGGGGCGGAAGGGTTAAAGACTTGCCAGGAATAAGGTATCATATAGTAAGAGGAGTATTGGATAGTAGCGGTGTAGAGGGAAGAATGCAGCAAAGAAGTAAATATGGTGCGAAAAGACCTAAATAGTGACTAACGACTAACAATTAACGACTAATGACTAATAAGATTTCGATCTTTAGTCATAGGTCATTAGTTATAGGTTGTAAGTTATAAAGCGAAGCTTGCGACGTCCCGTCAAAAAGAAATCACATCTTGAGCCGGATATTAAATATTCTAATTTTTTGGTTGCAAAGCTAATCAACTATATAATGGAGAGCGGAAAAAAGGCGATAGCGATGAGGGTTACCTATGATGCCCTAACTATAGCTGAGGAAAAAACAGGTAAGCCGGCGCTGGAAGTATTCCAGAAAGCTATGGATAATGTCACGCCGAACATGGAGCTTCGCTCTCGTCGGATAGGGGGAGCTAACTATCAAGTTCCGATTGAAGTTCGTCCGGAAAGAAAAACAGCTCTTGCCTTGCGCTGGATTATTAATGCCGCCCAATCAAAAAAAGGCAAGCCAATGAGGGAAAAATTAGCCGAAGAACTTATAAATGCTGCCAACAATACTGGTGATGCAGTTAAGAAAAAGATGGATGTTCACCGCATGGCCGAAGCCAACAAGGCCTTTGCTCATTTTGCGTGGTAAAGTATGTCCGATTACCCAATTAGTAAAATTCGTAACTTCGGTGTCATTGCTCACATTGATGCTGGAAAGACCACAACCTCGGAGAGGATTCTTTTTTATACCGGCATTTCCCATAAGATAGGAGAAGTTCATGAGGGGGATACGGTCATGGATTGGATGGAACAGGAAAGAGAAAGGGGAATAACTATTACTGCGGCGGCAACAACGGCTTATTGGTCGCCTTCAGATGCGAAAGACAAGGAAGCAGAAAAAGTTAAACTGAATATTATTGATACCCCTGGCCATATTGATTTTACGATCGAAGTTAAGCGCTCCTTGAGGGTTCTTGATGGCGCGGTGGTTGTTTTTGATGGTGTGGCCGGCGTTGAACCGCAATCGGAAACTAATTGGCGATATGCCGATGATTATCAAGTGCCCAGGATTTGTTTTATCAATAAACTTGATCGGCTCGGCGCTTCCTTTAATAAATCTTTCCAATCTATCCTGGAACGACTTTCTCCTTATGCGGTTAAAATGCAGATTCCCGACGGCCACGAAGATAATTTTAAAGGCATTGTTGATTTACTTACGATGGAATATATAACTTTTGATGGTCCAAAGGGCGAGAAGGTAATTAAAGGAACTATACCTAACCATCTTAAAGCTGAAGCCGAAAAAGAAAGAGCTGTTACTGTTGAAAAAATAGTTGAGCAAGATGATCAAGCTATGTCTGATTATCTTGAGGGTAAGGAGATAAATCTTATTAGACTTCGAGAAATATTAAGAAAGGCAACGATTAAGAATAAAATTTTCCCTGTTTTTTGCGGCTCGGCCTTAAAGAATAAAGGAGTTCAACTGGTTCTTGATGCCGTGGCATATTATCTGCCATCGCCGGTAGATATTTCTTCAACTAGCGGAATTGATAAGAAAACTGGCCAGGATAAACAAATTTTACCCGATGATGATGCTCCTTTTGTTGCCCTGGCCTTTAAAACTGCTACCGATCCATTCGTCGGTTCCCTAACTTTTTTTAGAGTTTATTCAGGCAAACTTTCTTCCGGATCATATGTTTTAAATACTCGTAGCGGCCAACAAGAGAGAATAAGCCGTATCGTTAGGCTTCATGCCAACGATAGGGAAGAAATTAAAGAAATATATGCCGGCAATATTGCGGCTACCGTTGGCTTGAAGGACACAAAAACCGGAGATACATTATGTGACCCTGATAACCCCATAGTCTTGGAAGGGATTGAGATTCCCGAACCTGTTATTTCTTTGCGTATTGAACCCAAGACCAAGGCCGACCAGGAAAAGATGAGTCTTTCTTTGAGAAAACTTTCTGATGAAGATCCAACTTTTCGGATAAAAACCGACGAGGAAACGGCTGAAATGATAATTTCAGGAATGGGCGAACTTCACCTTGAGATAATTGTCGATCGATTAAGAAGAGAATTTGGCGTCAATGTCAATGTCGGCCGGCCTCAAGTTTCATATAAAGAAACTATTGCTGGCACAGCTGAAGCAGAGGGGAAATATATCCGTCAATCAGGCGGACGGGGTCAATATGGCCACGTCTGGTTGCGAGTTGAACCGCTTGAGAGAAGTAAGGGCTATGAATTTGTTAATTCTATCAAGGGGGGATCTGTTCCAGAAGAATATATAAAACCGACTGAAAAAGGAGTTCTAGAAGCGATGGACAAAGGTGTTTTGGCCGGTTTTCCGCTGGTTGATATGAAGGTTACTCTTTACGATGGGTCTTATCATGAAGTTGACTCATCTGAAATAGCTTTCAAAATCGCCGGAGCCATAGCTTTACAGGAAGCGGTTAAAAGGGCGAAGCTTACTTTACTTGAGCCGATTATGAAATTAGAAATTATTGTACCGGATAAATTTATGGGCGAAACGACTGGTGATCTAGCTTCGCGCCGGGGACAAATCTTAAGTCTTAACGATCGTAGTCCTCTTAATTTGAAAGTAATAAATTCAAAAGTACCGTTGGCAGAAATGTTCGGTTATGCTACAACCTTGAGGTCATTGACTGAAGGCCGGGGGACGTTTACAATGGAATTTGATCACTACGAGCCGGCGCCAAATAATGTGGCCCAGCAGATAATCGAGGGTAAAAAGTAGTTGCCCGTTCTCGGCCAGCCGATTTCTCATTCACTTCGCCACATCAACAAATTCGGCGATATTTCTGCGTCCGTTTCGTTTCGGGTGCTTTTCTTCTCTTTTTCTTCTCTTTTTCTTTTCTTAAATCTTCTCTTAATCTTTTGAGCAAATTTTCGTAAAAATTGACGAATAAATAAAGTCGTGCTATCACATGATGTTTTTCCAAAGGTGCAATGATTTGAAGTAAAAAGCAGGATAATTATCCTGCTTTTCTTTTTATCCCCAATATCTCTGGAAACTTAACGTCTTTTTTGACGGCAACTTCTAATGACGATTTACCATTTAAGTGTTTGAACGGCTCCTCACAATCAGTAAAAGGTTTTGTTCTTCTTCGTATCATCCAAGCATTCAACCACCTCTCGGCGGAATGGAAACTTTGGAAACCCTTAATGCTTTTTAATCTGCCTTGTAAATGTGAATTAAAAGATTCAATGATATTGGTTGTATTAGGACAATGTTCTAGGCGATATTTGAAAGCAAAGAGCTCATTGCTTCTTTTAGCTACATCTACAAGCACAGTTTGGACGACAGAGCTGTATTTGCCATATCTGAAGTAAAGATACTACAATCTAGCTTCTCTGGCTTTATGGTGAAGTTTAGGGTTAAAGGCACTACTTAACCCATAAAAGAACTCCCGATATTTCTCATTAGTTCTAATAGCTAGAGCCTGTCTCTCGTTTTCTAAATAATGGTTCTGGCATACATGAACAAGCAAATCAAAAAAGCCGAGAGTCATGTACGGACTCCTGGCAAGATGAGATGTGCCAAATTTGTGAGTGCCAGCGCAGATACGGTATCACTGAATGAAGCGCTCATTGCAAAAACCAAAAAACTGCTGGGCGACAAGGGATACCATACCAACCTTAAAAACATCTCTGACGCGAACATAATTGCGCACTACCGCAGCCTCTGGAATGTAGAACAGTCATTCCGTGTGGCCAAAAGTGATCTTGCCTCAAGGCCAATATTCCACAGAAAAGAGACCTCTATTAAAGCGCACATGCTTATCTGCGTGATGGCCCTTTGTAGGGTACCCCTTTCTTTAGACACCTTTGTGAATGGTTTTGAGACTCTGGTTAGTTAGTTTTTTAAGTATAGCATATTGCCTTGGCGGCATCTTTAATTTGGTGTGGATTCTCTGGGTATTGTAAAGATGGATGGTCATATATATTTCAGCGATCAGCTCTCCTAAGTCATTGAATCGATTTGGATCTCCCATATCGATTTTTAATTTATCATAAAACGATTCCTGATAGCCATTCTCCCAGGGAGAATCTTTTCTGGACATTGATACTTTAGTCCCAAGATTTTCAACTAAGGAAGTGTACGTTTTTGATTTGTATTCACTGCCCTGGTCCGAATGGGTAATCTCCGGAGGGCCATGGATACTTATAGCTGACAGAAAGGCATTAATTATCAGGGATACTCCATGGCTGGTAGAAACACTGAAACTGACAATTTCTCGGGTCAGAATATCTATCACCGTGGCTAGATAGATAATCTTGCCCTTGATGCCTATTCTAGTAAAATCACTGGCCCAGATATGGTTAGGATGCTGTGGCATATTGGTTAATAGCAGATTGGGATATATTTCAGATAAATCCTTGGTTTTCTTGTAATTTCCCTTCTTTCTTCTCCGATAAGGCTTAATCCCAAATATCTTCATCACCCGAAGAGTTCTTTTCTTGTTAACTTTTAAGTGCATGGCTAACCTCTTATGACCATAGCTGTGATAAGGACGCTGGCTTAAAGTTTCTTCAATCTTGATTTTTAAATTCCAATCTTTTAGAAACTGCCTGGGCCGGTAATACAGGATAGCCCTTGAGATGCCTAAATGCTGGGCTAGTTGTTTCTTGCTGGTAATATTCTTATCTTTCAACTCTTTTTTTGAGCCATGGTTTTCTCATATGTTAAAACGCCTATCAATTCTTTTAAGGCTTGGTTCTCTTTCTTGAGTTTATTTAATTCCAGCCAAGTAGGAGCGGCTGATGCTCCTTTTGATAGCCAACCGTAGATGGTTCGACCGCTTAATCCATGTTCATCGGCTAGTTGAGCTACCGGTATCCCATCATTCCTTAATCTTTTCAGGATCTGCTTTTTAATGTCAGCAGAGACATATTTATTTGTTTTACTCATGTTGCCTTACAGGATATCAAGCCTTCACAGATGTGTCTAAGATTTGGGGTACCTGCCACTTGCTCTTTCGAAATATATTGAGATCAAAGCAAAACGATCAATATGATCCGTGCTTGATGCCTGTCGTACAGTTACCGATGTGCTGTTGATACATCGCGCCACCAATACAAGAAACATTATGCGCACCCCTGTACCAGAAGAAATGAGGGAAATTGAGGATCTGATGTCACACTAAAAGACGAAAACGGGAGCAGATTCTTTATGGTTATGATAGGCCATAACTTATGAATAAGTAGATACGTTCTTTTTTTATTCCTTTTTTTGTGTTATATTGTTGATAATGAGCAATTTGTTATCTAAAATAAAAGAGAAAACACTGCCAATTTTCATAAAATACGGGGTTAGTCAGGCCGCGGTTTTTGGCAGTGTCGCCAGGGGAGAAGATACCTCAGACAGCGATGTTGATATGATTGTCTCTATTAAAAAAAAAATAGGTGTTTATGAATTTGTGGCCTTAAAGGATGAGCTGGAAAATGCACTTGGCAAAAAAGTGGATTTGGTTTCAAAAGGGACGATCAATAAATATATTAGGCCTTATATAGAAAAAGATATTGTAAATATTTATGAAGGATTATAGTGTGTATATCAAAAATATTCTCGATAAAGCGCAAGAGGCAATTGGATTCTGCCGAGGAATATTGAAAGAAGATTTTTTAAAAGATGAGAAGACGCAAAGTGCTGTGATTTTAAAATTGATTGTTATAGGAGAGGAAGCAACAAAATTATCGGAAGAAATGAAATCTGCCATTGATTTGCCGTGGCGGTCAATAATAGGTTTTCGTAACATGGCAATACACGAATATTTTGATATTGATCTATCTCAAATCTGGACTACAGTTCAAACTGACTTACCGGATCTCGTTGAAAAACTAGAGGGATATTTGCACAAGTAAAATAAAAGGGACCAGACCCATTTTGGGTTTGAATAAATATTTTACGGTTATGATATATCATAACTTTTTATAGATGAGGGTTGCATGTAGTAATACAGCGAGGTTGCATTTTTTTGAGTTTTTAATAATATGTACAAAAGTACTATGGATCCCGTTAGAGATACCCTAGCGGGTTTATATGGAAATTCGTAAGTTAAGGTAGTACAGAGAATTCTGTCACCATACGGTGGTAGTAAGTGCCTGCACTATCTCTAACGGGATGGATATTAATGAACTTCAAAAACTTATTAAGGGTTCTACTGCTGTTTTAGTGTTGGATAATGGTCAGCCGTCTTTTGTTATCGTCGGATATGATGCCTATAAGAATTTGATAGCCGATAAGAATAGCGAAGAAAAGGAAATTAAGATTCATCCTGCCAAACATGGTTTACCAGTTAATTATTCTTCAAATCATATTGGTGTGAATAATATTTCTAATGGGGTCAACCAAAGTCATAACGGGATGTCAGATCTTAGCCATAATTTACAAGAAAAAGAGTCGGAAATACTGGAGCGGCTGAATAAAGAGATACTGGTCCTGAAACAACAGATAGAAGCAGAGGAAAAAGAATTGATTAATCAGCATTATTCCGATAGTATTGACTAATAATCTTGTTTAGATTACAATAAACATTAACGTTTGTTATTAATCAACAATTAACAACTAATAATTCAATCACAATTTTAATTGTCATGAGTTATTAGTCGTAAGTTGTAAGTTATTAAAGATGGCAGGAAAATTTGAAAGAACTAAGCCGCACTTGAATGTCGGCACAATCGGTCATGTTGACCACGGTAAAACTACTCTTACCGCGGCTATTTTACATACTTTAAACTTGTATAAAGACGAGGGTTATGGGGCTAGAGTTGAGGCCGTTGACCAGATAGACAATGCTCCGGAAGAAAAGGCCAGGGGCATTACCATTGCTTTGCATCATTCTGAATACGAAACCCCGAAGAGGCACTATGCTCATGTTGATGCTCCCGGTCATCAAGACTATATCAAAAACATGATTACCGGCGCAGCTCAAATGGATGCGGCGGTTTTGGTTGTTGCCGCTTCTGATGGACCAATGCCTCAAACTAGAGAGCATATTCTTCTTGCCAGACAGGTTGGCGTGCCTTATCTTTTAGTTTTTCTTAATAAAGTTGATCAGGTTGATGATCCGGAGATGATTGATTTGGTTGAAACGGAAATCAGGGAACTTTTGAATAAATATCAATTTCCCGGAGACAAAACTCCGATAATCCGAGGTTCAGGCTTGAAGGCCCTTGAAGGCAAGACCAAGGACGACGAATGGGTTAAGAAAGTCAAAGAACTTGTTGATCAGCTTGATGCTTATGTTCCTGATCCGAAGCGTGAGATAGATAAGCCATTTCTTATGCCAGTTGAGGATATTTTCTCAATTGAGGGCCGAGGTACTGTTGTTACCGGAAGAATTGAAAGAGGCATGGTTAAGGTTAATGAAGAAGTTGAGATCGTTGGTATAAAACCGACTGCCAAAACTGTTGTTACCGGTATTGAAATGTTCAATAAATCGCTTGATGAAGGTATGGCTGGTGACAATGCCGGTGTTCTGTTGAGGGGCGTGAAAAAGGAAGATATTGAAAGAGGCCAAGTTTTGGCTAAACCCGGAACGATTACTCCGCATACTGAATTTGATGCTGAAATATATGTTTTGACCAAAGAAGAGGGCGGACGACACACCCCATTCTTTAAAGGTTATAAACCTCAATTCTATTTCCGAACCACTGACGTTACCGGTGAAGTCATTCTTCCGGAAGGTACTGAAATGGTCATGCCCGGCGATACTTCTAATTTGAAGGTTAAATTGATCGCTCCGATCGCTATGGAAGAAAAACAGAGATTTGCTATCCGAGAGGGAGGCAAGACTGTCGGTGCAGGAGTCGTAACCAAAATCAGTGTATAAAAAGCAAATCCCGCCTAAGCGGGATTTGCTAGTTCTTTAAATAAAATGGTAACGAAAAAAGAAAAAGAGATAAGTCAGAGAATACGCATTAAACTGCGGGCTTATGATAATAAGATAATTGATAAATCTGCCCAGCAGATAGTGGATACGATTGAACGAAATGGCGGTAAACCTACCGGCCCGGTGCCATTGCCGACGGAGATACACAAATATACAGTGAATCGTTCATCGTTTATTGATAAGAATTCCCGCGAACAGTTTGAAATGCGAACCCACAAGAGAATAATTGACGTTACCAACCCGTCCCCGAAGATAATTGATTCTCTGATGAATCTGAATTTACCTGCCGGAGTTGATATTGAAGTGAAAATGTAATTTTCCAAGCAAGCTTGGAAAATTACATTAAATGAGGTAAAATAAAAATATATCCTAACTTACCAAAGCTTGAAGCACAAAATGTTTAAAATTGAGCAGGCTTTAAATATAGCTTTAAAATACATGAGTGAACAAAACGAACCAAGAATTGAGCTTGAGCAAGGACACAGGCTTTTAAGAGAAATAGCAGAAAAGATGACAGAACTAAGAAATTGTTAAAAGATAATTCAGGCATCCAGGATTAATTAAAAGGCACAGCAGATTATTTGTTATCCGAACCTTCAAATCAAAAAATGGTCGAAACAAGAGAACGGCAAAAGCCAATTTTTCAAGAAATGGCAGATATACTTTCGAAATTATAAATTACCCCCTTCCCCTCGTCATTTATGTGGCAAGAGATAAGGTAGTAATGCTAAAATGTAATTTATCCGGCAATGGTTCGGCGAAAGCTCACCACCCGGTTTCCTAAAAATTAATTTTGGCATATGGTCTTAAATTAAATAGATTGGTTTTAAATCCAATAAAAACCGATTAGTCAAACTTAAAAAGATTTAGCTTGCTAATGCCGGCTAGTCCGGTTTTTTCATGTGATTTGTCCAAGAAGTCGAGCTTGTCGAGACTGATTGGTTACAAATCCATGACCCAGCTCCATCTGGGCATAAAATTACAGGAAAGGAAAAGAAAAGCCGAAGGCGAAATTGCAGGATGAATGAATTATTAAAAATAGTTTTGATTCCAGATGGGGCGTGGGTGTTGAATATATATTTATGAAATTCATATTAGGTAAAAAATTAGGTATGTCCCAGATATACGATGAAAAAGGAGAAGTCATTCCGGTGACGGTTATTGAGGCCGAGCCGAATACTGTTTTACAGGTGAAGACTAAGGAAAAAGATAAATATGAAGCCGTTCAGGTTGGATTTGGCACAAGAAAAGAAAAAAATATAAACAAACAACAGAGGGGTCATTTTAAAGGTTTGGGAAATTTTGCAGTTTTGAAAGAATTTAGATTTGACAGTAAGGGTAAAATATCAAGAGGCCAGGAACAGGAAATGATGGATTCTGCTAATCTAACCGTCGGTCAGAAGATAGACGTTTCAGTTTTTACTCCCGGTGATGCCGTTAAAGTTATCGGCATGACCAAGGGTAAGGGTTTCCAGGGAGTTGTTAAGAGGCATGGTTTTCACGGTATGCCTTTTAGTCATGGCCACCATTCAGTATTGCGCCATGCCGGTTCAATCGGTCAGAGATTTCCCCAGCACACTTTAAAAGGGATGAGAATGGCTGGCAGGATGGGCTATGACAAATTAACAGTAAGGGGACTGAAAATAGTTAATATTGATAAGGAGAATAACTTGATAGCAATCAGGGGAGCGGTACCGGGGAATAGGGGTGGGCTTGTTGCGATAGAATCGCAGTAAATTTTATGGATTATCCTTTATACAACCAGCAAGCAGAGAAAGTCGGAAAAGTCATTTTGCCTGATAGTGTTTTTTCCGTTCCAATGAACAAGGATCTTCTTTATCAGGTAGTTACGTCACAGATGGGCAACAAGAGGCAAGTTACGGCCCATACCAAGGATAGAGGAGAAGTGCGTGGAGGCGGTAAAAAGCCCTGGAGACAAAAGGGAACTGGACGAGCAAGACACGGTTCGATAAGATCGCCAATCTGGAAAGGCGGAGGAGTAACATTTGGACCCCGGAATGAGCGCATTTTTAAAAAGAAAATAAATAAAAAAATGGCCCGTAAAGCATTATTTGTTATTTTATCGTCAAAAGTTAAGGATAAAGAGCTTACTATTATCGATTCTGTTAAATTAGAGAATTGGAAAACAAAAGAAATGGCCAGAATCATTAATAAAATTTCTGAACTATTTCCAGTAAAGCATGGCAGTATGCTTCTGGTTACTCCTAACAAACTTGACGAAACAGTCGAGAGGGTAGTCAGAAACATACCTAAAGTTGACGTTATGGAAGCTAAGAATCTCAATGCTTTAGATGTGGCAGCGAGGAAAAACTTATTGATTATGAAGGATGCGGTGGAGGTGATAAGTAAGACATTCAATAAAGAATAATGTTTAAGGCTATAGGCTTTAAGTTTTAGGCCAGAAATTCTTACTTATAGCTCATAGCTTATAGATTGATGAAATTAAATCCGTTCAAAAAAAAAGATAAGGAAGAAGCCAAGAAACAACTTGATAATATTGAGGTTGGCGAATCTGCTCGTGAAGAGCTTGAGAAAGGCATGACTGGTCAGGGAAGTGTTTCTTTTTCCGGCACCGGCAGTTCCGGTGTCCATAAGGTATTAAAGGGTTTTTATGTAAGCGAAAAAGCTTCAATGGGTAACGGGACGGGGCAATATATGTTTAAAGTTTTTCAAAATGCTAATAAATCGGAAGTGAAGAAAGAGGTTTCCAAGCTTTTTAATGTTCAGGTAAAAAAGGTAAAAATTCTGAATATGCCCGAAAAAAGAAGAGATTTTGGTAAACATCCCGGAGCTAAGCCCGGATTTAAAAAAGCAATAGTAGTTCTGAAAGAAGGATTTACTATTGGACAAGCAAAACCATAACTATGGCTATAAAAAATTACAATCCAACAACTCCATCAAGGCGACAAATGACGGGATACGATTTTTCTCAATTAACTAAGATCGAACCCTTAAAGCATCTTACTTTTTCAGTACATCGTTCAGTCGGGCGAAACAACAAGGGAAGAGTTACGAGCCATTACCGGGGAGGGGGAGCCAAAAGGTTATATCGGCAGATTGATTTTCGTCAAGATAAATTTAATATTCCTGCGAAGGTTGTTGCCCTAGAGTATGATCCAAACAGAACCAGCAGAATTGCTCGGCTACATTTTTCTGATGGCGATAAAAGATATATACTTGCCACTCAAGATTTGAAAGTCGGTGATAAGATTATTACTTCCGAGAAGGCTCCTTTTAAATCCGGCAACAGGATGAAGCTGAAAAATATTCCCCAAGGAATGTTGGTTCATAATGTTGAGTTATCTCCAGGCAGTGGCGGTAAAATGGTTCGTTCAGCCGGCTCCGGAGCGACAGTTCTTGCCAGTGACAGGGGATATGTTCAGCTTGTAATGCCATCATCTGAAATAAGAATGGTGTCTGAAGAATGTTATGCATCCGTCGGTCAATTATCGAATATGGAGCATAGTTCAATCGTTTTAGGTAAGGCAGGCCGGTCACGATGGCTTGGAAGACGGCCCAAAGTCAGGGGTAGCGTAAAAAATCCGGTAGATCATCCCTACGGCGGTGGCGAAGGAAAACAAGGAAGGGGAACAAGAAGACCAAAAACTGCAACCGGTAAAGTTACCGGTGGACACAAAACGAGGAACAAGAAAAAGAAATCAGGTAAGTTTATAATGAGAAGGAGAATGAAGTAATGTTTTAGGCTGTAGGTTGTAAGTTTTAGGCCAGAAAATTCTGACTTATAGCTTATAGCTTATAGCTTATAGGTTATAGCTTTATGTCCCGAAGTATAAAAAAGGGTCCCTATGTAGACGAAAGACTGTTAAAGAAGATAGCTAATTTAAGGGCGGGAGATAAGACAATAATTAAAACATGGTCTCGGGCCTGCACCATTGTTCCGGAAATGATCGGTTTTACCTTCGGAGTTCATAACGGGAGGGTGCATATACTTGTTTTAATAACCGAAGACATGATTGGTCATAAACTGGGTGAGTTTGCCCATACCAGGAAATTTGTAAGACACGGAGGAAGAATGCAAAGAGAGCTTGAAGCGGCTCAAAAGCAGAAAGAAATAGAAGCGGCGCAGGCGGCGAAGGCAGCGCCGGCAGAAGCAGAAAAGAAATAACTAACGACTAACGACTAATGACTAACGACAAATTTGTTGTATAGTTGCAAGTTGCAAGTTGTAAGTTGCATTGTCAGAAGTTACGGCAAAACTAAATAATCTAAGAATTGCTCCCCGAAAAGTTCGGGCTGTTGTTAATATGCTAAAAGGTAAAAATGTTGTTGAGGTTATTGCTCAATTGGAATATTATGTTCGAGGGTCGGTTGAACCCATTAAGAAACTGATAAATTCTGCTATTGCAAATGCTGAGAATAATTTTAATATGGTTAAGGAAAATTTATATGTAAAGGAGATTACTGTTAATGAAGGGATAAAGCTTAAAAGGTTTCGAGCTAAAGGATTTGGAGCCATATTAAAATTGTTCTTGACGAAAGAACACCCGGAATGAGATTAGAGAAAAAGGCTAGGGTGAAAAAGGAAATTGAGGAAACAGCGATAGAATCAAAACAGTACGAAGATAAAAAACCTGAAATAAAAAGAGAAATAGGCAGGAAAGGCAATGTATTTGGTAATTTAGGAAAAAGATTATTTCAACGCAAAGCCATCTAGGGTAACCAACAACCAACGGCCAACGACTAACGACAATCTTGTTGTAAGTTGTAAGTTGTAAGTTGTAAGTTGAATTGGGTCAAAAGATATCGCCAACATCATTAAGAATCGGTATTAATAAGGATTGGGCATCCCACTGGTTTGGCGGCCGTAAATATATGAGTTATTTAAAGGACGATCTTAAGGTCAGGACTTTTCTGGAAAAGAAGTTAAAAAATATGGGCATAGATAGGATTGAGCTTGAGAGGGGCACTGATGTTTTAAATATTGTTGTTCATACTTCCAGGCCCGGATTTCTCATAGGAAGAGGAGGGGCTGGAGTGGAAGAGCTAAAAGATGCCGTAAGGAAGCTTTTAAAAAATAAAATTTCGGTACGTTTAGAAATACAGGAAATTAAAAATCCGGAATCATCGGCAAAAGTTATGGCCGAATCAATGGTAGAACAGATAGAAAAAAGAATTCCTTTTCGTCGGATTATGAAGCAAACGCTTGCTAAAATTATGGCCAATAGACAGAATAAGGGCGCAAAAATAATGCTTGGTGGGAGACTAGATGGGGCAGAGATTGCAAGATCAGAACACTTGGAAGAAGGAAGTCTGCCGTTGCAGACCTTGAGGGCGGATATAGATTTTGCTCGAGTGACGGCCCATACGACATACGGAACGGTGGGAGTTAAGGTTTGGATATATAAAGGAGAGAAGTTTGATTAATAACTAACGACCTACGACTAATGACTAATGACTAATGACAATCTTGTCGTAAGTTGTAAGTCGTAAGTTATAAGTTAGCTTGTTACAGCCTGCACGCATACAACATGCCAAGGTCCACAAGGGACATTTAAGATCAAGAGCCAAGAGAGGAACTGAATTAAGCTTTGGTAGTTTTGGTTTGAAAGCAGAGGAATCGTCTTGGATAAAGTCTAATCAGCTTGAATCGGCAAGAAAAGTATTGGCAAGATACTTTCAGCGGGGAGGTAAGATATGGATAAGGGTTTTTCCCGATAAACCCAGAACCGCAAAGAGCGCTGAGGTGGGAATGGGAGGCGGAAAGGGCGGCATTTCCCACTTCGTTGTTCCGGTTGAAATTGGCAGGGTTATTTTTGAGATTGATGGTGTTTCTGATAGTATTGCCCAAGAAGCATTAGTATCGGCCGGACATAAATTACCGATTAAGACGAGAATCATAAAGAGATAGAATTTTCAATGACCAAATTTTCAATGTAAGAAATTTTTTCTTTGTTTGAAAATTAATTTCAAATGAAACCCCAAGATTTAACCAACAAATCTAGAACCGAATTAAACCATTTATTGGTCGATTTACGTGCAAAATTATTAAAATTAAATTTTGATTTAGCCGATAATAAAGTAAAAGACGTGAGCCAGATTAAGAAGACAAAACGGGATATTGCGAGAGTTTTAACAATGTTAAATAACCAACGATTAACGACAACAATTAACTAACGACTAACAACTTATGACTAATGACAAAGATTTTATCCTAAGTCATAAGTCGCATGTCTTAAGTCATTCGTTACGATAGGTTGTTGTAAGTTGTAAGTTGAATGTCGCGAGTATTAAAAGGCACAGTTGTTTCAGATAAGATGCAGAAAACCGCAGTGGTTGAGATTTTAAGATTGAAGAAACACCCCAAATACAAGAAATATTATAAGGTTTCAAAAAGATTTAAAGCCCACAATCTGGAAAATAAATACAAAACAGGCGAGAAGGTATTGATTCAGGAAACAAAGCCGATGTCGAAGGAAAAGAGATGGCAGATAATCGGTAGGGCCGATTAATAGTAACACAAATCTACAAATGGCATGCGAATACTACAAATAAATTAAGAAATCAGGATTACTATTAGTAGCATTCGTGCTCATTTGTAGATTCGTGTTATATATATGTTACAGTTACGTTCAATTGTGGGAGTTGCAGACAATACCGGGGCCAAAAAGGTCGGAGTATTTAAGGTGCTTGGCGGATCGAGAAAAAGATATGCTCAGCTTGGAGACATAGTGGTTGTTTCGGTAAAAGAAGCGGAGCCGAGAAAATCAGTTAAGAAAAAAGAAGTTCTTCGGGCGGTGGTAGTCAGACAGAGAAAGCCGTACCGCCGGAAAGATGGTACTTATATAAAATTTGACGATAACGCGGTTGTAATTCTTGACGGCAAAGAACCCAAGGGCGGAAGAATATTCGGACCGATACCGAGAGAAATTAAAGAAAAAGGATTCAATACGATAGCATCGTTGGCGGAAGAAGTGGTTTAGTAACACTAATCTACGAATGACATGCGAATGCTATAAATATTTGTATTATTCGTGTAAATTTGTAGATTAGCGTTATATTTGAGCAATGAAATTGCGGAAAGGTGACAATGTAATAATGTTAGGCGGGAAAGATCGTGGAAAGACGGGTAAAATAACCCATGTTTTCGTTGATGGAAATAAAGTTGTTGTTGAGGGTTTGAATCTAGTCAAAAAACATTTGCGAGCTAGGAAGCAAGGACAAAAGGGCCAGATAGTTTCAAAAGAAAGAGCGGTTAGCGTGTCATCGGTGGCTTTGGTCTGCAAATCATGCGGAAAACAGACGAGAGTCGGATATAAAATTGAGGGAGAAAATAAAATAAGAATATGTAAGAAATGCGGATTAGAGACATAAAAACCACCGTTTAAGGCGGTGGGTAGAAGCATAATCTAAATAGTTAGGAAAATTCCGGAGATTAAGAGAAAGACAGGCACTGGCCACAAGAGAACGTTTATTAGAAATGGTCCAGGGAACAGGAATGATGCAATTACGCCTATGCTAAAATATACAAATAATAGAACAATGAACTTTCTCGATATATACATTGTCAATCCTTTGTCAAAAAACAAATCTTGTGATATAGTATTAAACCGTTGGGGATAAGTCAATATGCAACGCAAATCTATGAATGGCATGCGAATGCAACGAATAAGAAAATCTTAATTTGCGGCATTCGTGCTAATTTGTAGATTCGCGTTATATTAAGCGAGGTATGTCGAGCTTGCTAATCAAATACAGAAAAGAAGTAATCCCTACTATGCAGGCTAAGTTTGGTATAAAAAATATAATGGCTGTTCCCAAGATAGACAAAGTCGTCATAAATGTCGGTATTGGCAAGGTTGCCAAGGATGATAAATTTATTGAAAAAGTTGTCAGAGACCTAGGATTATTATCCGGCCAGAAGCCGGTGTTTCGAAAGGCCAAGCAATCTATCTCCGGATTTAAGAGCCGGCAGGGTATGAATATCGGGTTAATGGTAACATTGCGAGGCAAGAGGATGTATGATTTTATAGACAGATTAGTTCATGTAGCATTGCCGAGATCTAAGGATTTTCGCGGCATAGAAGTTAGGAATTTTGATAAAATGGGTAATCTTAACCTTGGACTGAAAGAACACAGCATTTTTCCGGAAATTCACTATGAAAATCTGAAGGATATTTTCGGACTTGAAGTAACGGTAGTAACAACGGCGGAGAACAGAGAGAAGGGGATAGAATTATTGAGGTTGATGGGATTCCCCGTAAAAAAGTAAAATCTAAAATTTAAAAATGAAAAACGAAAAGGAAAAATTTAAATCAGTAAAATCCCATCGTTTAAACTTTTTAGTTTTAGTTTTTACTTTTTCAATTTAACTTTTTAATTTGAAACATGGCGAAGCAAAGCACAATTGCGCGATCAAAAAAGAAGCCTAAATTTTCTACCCGCATAGTGCGGAGATGTTTTCTGTGCGGCCGAAAAGGCGGTTATATGAGAAAATTCGGTTTGTGTAGAATTCATTTCAGAGAGTTGGCAGGCGAAGGATTGTTGCCGGGAGTGAAGAAGTCGTCATGGTAACTAACGACTAACCACTAATGACTAACGACAATTCTGGTCGTAAGTTATAAGTTGTAAGTTGTAGGTCAAGATTGTCTCCAATCGCAAACATGTTAGTTCAAATCAAGAATGCTCAAGCCGTTGGCAAGGAGCAGATTTCTGTTCCCTTTTCCAATATGAAATTTAAAATCGCTCAGATTCTTAAGGAAAATGGTTTTATTATCGACCTAGAGAAAAAGAAAAAGAAAACTAAGAAAAGCGAGCTTGATTATTTGTCAATTTCTTTAAAATACGACGAAGATAAGCATTCTGGCATAGATGGATTTAAAATAATCAGCAAGCCGTCACGACATATTTATATTGGAGCTAAAGATATTAAGCCGGTTCGTTCCGGATATGGGATAGCCGCAATTTCAACATCAAAAGGAGTAATGAGTTCAAAAGAAGCAAGAAAGCAGAATTTAGGAGGAGAAATTTTATTTGAAGTCTGGTAAAAGTTTTTATCCAAGAGCGAAGCGATTGGCTACAAAAAATTTACCCCGCCCTATCTGGACTGAAGTTAATTGGTACCATACGAACTAAGCCGTAAGGCGACTTGCGTCTCTGGTTGTGTGACAAAACCAAATCTTGATTCCAGATAGGGCGGGGTGGATAATTTATAGTTATTTACTTCGTTTATAAATAAATTTGTCCAAGATCGGTAAAAAACCAATTCAAATACCCAAAGGCGTTGAAATAAAAATCAACAATGGTTTGATTTCAGTTAAAGGTGCTAAAGATGAACTTAAGAGAGTATTAAATAATTCAGTTTCAATTTTAATTTCTGGAGATAAAATATCCGTGGGACTTCAAAATGAATCTGACGATTTTGCCGTCTGGGGCTTAACCCGTGCTTTGATTGCCAATATGATAAGAGGAGTTACTGATGGCTTTGAAAAGAATCTGGAATTTGAAGGAGTAGGCTATAAAGTCAATGTGAAAGGGGATATATTGGAGTTGAACTTAGGTTATTCCCATCCAATTCTGATAAAAATTCCAGTCGGAGTTGCAGTAAAAGTTGAAAAAAATGTAATCAAAATCAGCGGATCGGATAATGAGCTTATTGGCCATCTTGCCGCAGAAATTAAATCAAAAAGGCCACCGGAGCCGTATAAAGGAAAGGGAATTAAATATGCGGGAGAGGTTATAAGAAGAAAAGCGGGCAAGAAAGCCGCTACCGCAGCGTAGCGGTAATTATCAATTTACAATTATCAATTTTCAATGATCTAATTTTCAATTAAGATTCTTTCTTAGTTTGAAAATTGAAACATTAAAGCATTGATTGAAAATTGGAGTTTAAAGATTGAAAATTAGTTTTATGAATTCAAGAAAAAAACAGTTAAATCGACAAAAACGTCATAATAGGATAAGGTCACATATAGTGGGCACCAAGGAGAGGCCCCGGGCCTCTGTTTTTAAAAGTAATAATCATATTTTTGCCCAATTAATTGACGACCAATCAGGAAAAACTATCTTAAGCAGTAAGATTGTATCTGCTAAGAAAAGCAAAATAAAAGGAAATAAAACAGAAAAAGCTTCTGAAATAGGAAAAATGATTGCCGAAAAAGCAAAAGCGGCAGGAATTAAAGAAGTTGTTTTTGACCGAGGAGGATATAAATATCATGGCAGAGTAAAAGCGCTGGCAGACGGTTTGCGCGCTGGAGGACTGAAGCTCTAATCTAAAATTGAAAAATGAAATTTAAGTTTTTAATTTAGAACATGGAAAATCAATCAACACAATTTAATAGCCAAAATCAAGGCGACCAGAATAAAAGAGGCGGACGAGGCGGTCGGAGGGGTGGTCGGGGAGATCGTTTCGGGGCTCCTCGAGAAAAATCTGAATTTGATCAAAAAGTTCTTGATATAGCTCGAGTAACCAGAGTCACCAAGGGGGGCAAGCGTTTTAGTTTTAGAACGACTATTGTTGCCGGAGACGGAAAATCAAGAGTTGGCGTTGGAATCGGCAAGGGTGTTGATGTTGCCCAGTCAATGCAGAAAGCTTTTAATAGGGCCAAGAAAAATCTTATTACAATCCCCATAGTAAAGGGTACTATTGCTTATCAAGTTGAATCAAAATATCATAGTGCCGTTGTTCTACTAAAACCAGCCATAGGCGGCGTTAAAGCTGGTGGTGCGGTTCGGGTAGTGGCTAAATTAGGAGGGATTAAGGCTTTAACCGGAAAATTAATTAAACGAACAAATAGTAAAATAAACACAGCAATGGCGACGATAGAAGCTCTTAAGAAATTAAGAGTTAAATCCAAAGCACGAAATCCTAAATCCGAAACAAAGCCCGAAAATCCTAAATTCTAAATCTTCAAACCGTTTGGAATTTTGGAAATTCGAATTTAGAATTTGTTTCGAATTTCGATATTCGAATTCATAATTTTAAGTAAATGGACTTATCCAACCTACAACCCAATACTCTTCGCAAGTCGAAAAAACGTGTTGGTCGTGGCGGAAAACGTGGATTTTCTTCTGGAGGAGGAACAAAGGGACAGAAATCCCGTGCCGGAGCCGGAGTTAAGCCGGGTTTTAGGGGCGGAGATAATCGTCTTTGGCAGTTATTCCCGAAACAAAGAGGTGCCTCTAAAAAACCCGGCGGAAAGGGATCGCACAAGAAACATCGTCATTATCAGTATAGACAGGATAAACAAGCGGTTTTCAATCTTGGATTTTTTAATCAGTTTACCGAAGAAGAAATTATCAGTCCGGAGTTTTTGAAGAAAAATGGATTTCTGGCTTCTCCGAAAGATAAAGCAAAAATTCTCGGTGATGGAGAGCTGAAAAGAAGTTTCAGTTTTGAAGGGTTTAGTTTTTCTGAATCAGCCAAGAAGAAAGTAGCTAAAGCGGGGGGAACAATTAGATAACCAACGACTAACAACTAATGACAATAATTGACTAACGACTGACAACTTATGACTAATGACGAAGATTTTATCTTAAGTCATAAGTTGTAGGTTATAAGTCATTAGTTACAGTAGGTTGTCATAAGTCATAAGTCATAAGTTATTAGTTAATTTTGAATCGCATATTACAAATCTTCAAACGTCCTGAACTTCGGAACAAAGTTCTGTTTATTTTAGCATTGCTCGTTGTTTTTAGAATTATTTCTAATATTCCGATTCCAGCCATTGATGCGACCAAATTGAAAGACTTTTTTGCCCAGAATCAGTTTTTCGGCTTGATAAGTGCCTTTACCGGAGGTTCTTTAACGGCGCTGTCTGTTGGTATGCTTGGATTGGGACCATATATAACCGGTTCGATTATTATGCAGCTTTTAACAATGATATTTCCCCAGCTTGAACAGATGTATAAGTATGAAGGAGAAGCGGGAAGAGCGAAATTTAATCAATATTCAAGATTGTTAACTATTCCCCTGGCGGCTTTACAGGGTTTTGGTTTTTTGACTCTATTGTCGAGGCAGGGAGTTATAGGCTCATTAAATACCATTGATTGGATTGCAACTTTGGTTACTATTACCGCCGGCAGCATGTTTCTTATGTGGCTCGGGGAATTAATAACAGAGAAAAATTTAGGCAACGGCGTTTCTCTATTAATTTTGGCTGGCATAGTCGCTGATTTTCCGACATCAATCAGACAGGCCGCGTTTACTTATACGCCCGACCAACTTTTTACTTATTTAGCTTTTGTGATTGTCGGTTTGGCGGTTGTAGTCGGGGTTATTTATATTTCAGAAGCCCAAAGGAATATTCCCATCAATTATGCCCGCCGGATTCGCGGTTCAAGGGTTATGGGCGGAGTTTCAACTTATCTGCCAATGCGGGTCAACAATGCCGGCGTTATTCCGATAATTTTTGCCCTGTCTATCCTGTTATTTCCGGGCATGATCACTAATTTTCTGGCAGCATATGATATCCCCGGAATTTCACAAATTGCCGTAAAGGTAAATGATTTTTTGCAATCTAATCTTTGGTATTCGACGTTTTATTTCTTGCTGGTTGTTTTATTTACATATTTTTATACGGCCATTACATTCGATCCCAATTCAATATCTGAAAATATTCAGAAGCAGGGAGGATATATTCCCGGCATTCGTCCGGGACCGATGACGGCTGAATTTTTGAACCACCTTCTTACCAGGGTGACCCTGGTTGGGGCAATATTTTTAGGAGTGATAGCGATTCTTCCCAATATTGTCCGTGGGTTTACCGGCGTTACCGCTTTTACCGTCGGCGGCACCTCGATTCTTATCGTTGTCTCGGTGGCGATTGAGATTATGAAGCAGATTGATGCTCAACTCTCGATGTACGAGTACTAAAAATAAAAAGACTATACCCAGACTCGGACCACATTCGGTTTCTTCCAGCGGAAACCGAATCTTAAGTACTCGGCAAAATCGCCCAGCACCTATTTTGTTCCAAAATAGGTGCTGGGACCAAGCCAATTTTGCCTGCGAATTTCCTCCCTAGGGTATAGTCTTTTTATTTTCCTTGACACTAAGACACTAATTGTAAATTTGAATAATATCTAGGCACGAATTATTAGTTGTCAAAGAGGCGAGCGCTGAGATGATTACTTTGTTTCGCCGAGATATCTCGGCTTTTTCATTTGAAAAACTATAAAATAAGAGTAATAATATAGTAAGATTTTTAACATATTGGGGCGTTTATGGCTTTAACCCTAATAAGAATTGTTCAGATTCCTTTTGTTGTTCTGTTATCTAATTTATTTTTTCTGGGATTGATTGTCTATTTTCTATACGCCTTTTTTATTAAGCCAATATTTATAAAAAGAAAAGAAAATAGACTGATACCATATTTAGCTGAAGCAATTTTGGTCTCACGTCAAATTTCCGATTGGCTTAAGACCAACATTAAAGATGGAGTCGCCGTGAGTAAATTATACGATCCTGAATTAATGGCTTTGTTTGAAAGAGACCAAAAAGTATATGATGAAATAATTAAGATAGACCCAAGTTATATAAGTATATTTGTATCTCCAAAAGAAATGCATTGCTATCTTGTAGAACTTGCTCGAGGCCAGTATAAACAAACCCGCTAAGGGTTTTTTTTATTTCATAAAAATGTTATTATAAATTTATAATGCCCAGTAATACAGCTTCCAAAGGGTTTTTAATAGCCGAATGGAATAATGTATTACGATGGCAGATTAAACATAGTTCAACTTCTAGTTTCCTGATTGGTACAGTCAAAAACCATAAGGCAATTGGAAGCTGATATACTGGGTATGTCATTAACCAAGAAATGGGCAGTAATATTAATTGGACCGCCGGGTTCAGGCAAGGGAACGCAGGCGGAGTTGTTGGCCGAAAAGTTTGGGCTTTTTCATTTGGAAACTTCTAAGTTGGGAGAAGAAAAAATAAATAATCCAGAATTAGTTAGAAAAGATCAGGAAGTAGCTGAGGCCAAAAGATTATATAACAAAGGTGAGCTTTTTCCTCCACCTTGGACGGTTAAAATTATGGTAGAGAAAATTAGAGAATTGGCTAAAGAGGGGCAGGGTATAGTTTTTAGCGGATCGCCCAGAACGCTTCATGAAGCCGAAAATGAGCTACCGATACTCGAAGAAGCTTACGAAAAAGATAATGTAAGGGCTATTCACCTCAACTTGACCAAAGAGGAGTCAGTAAGAAGAAATTCAAGCCGTAGGGTTTGCAAAGCTAATCGTCATTCAATTCCTGACTTTCCGATGTTTAAAGATATTACGACTTGCCCCAAAGATGGTAGCGAATTAATCAAAAGATCGCTTGATACTCCGGAAACGATAAGTGTCCGCTATGAAGTTTATCTTAGGCAGACTCAGCCAATTCTTTCTTTTGTGCAGGAAGGGGGATATAACATTATAGAAATAGAAGGCGAGCAAGATATTGAGAAGGTTTTTGACGATATTCTAAAAGGATTAGGAGAAAGTTAGGATGAATTATGAATTATGAGTTATGAGTATTAATATTAAAACCAAAGAAGAAATAAAGATAATGATAGAAGGCGGCGCGATACTGGCAAAGATACTCAAAGAATTATCTAGCACGGTGAAACCGGGGATTATTACCAAAGATTTAAACAAGCTCGCAGAAGAGCTTGTTGTTAAACTTGGAGCCAAGCCGGCCTTTTTGAATTATAATGGTTATCCCACCGTTTTGTGCACTTCGGTCAATGATGAGATCGTACATGGTGTACCATCAAACAGAAAATTGGTAAAAGGCGATTTACTCAAAATTGATATGGGAATTTTGTACAAAGATTTTTATACTGATTCGGCCGTGACGGTTCTGGTCGGAAACGGCCCGATCTTTAACAAGATGCCCTTGTTTGACAAGGGCATCTTGTTAAAGAAGAAGTTGATGAAAGTAACTCAAGAAGTTCTCGAAATAGGGATTGGTCAGGCAAGGCCCGGTAATACGGTTGGTGATATGGGTTCAGCGATACAAAAATATGTGGAATTGCGGGGGTTTAATGTTGTCCGTGATCTTATAGGTCACGGTATCGGAAGAGACCTTCACGAGGAACCAGAAGTACCGAATTATGGAAAACCGGGAACGGGTCCTAAATTAATTGAAGGTATGGTTATAGCGATTGAACCAATGGTGGTAACCGGCGACTGGAAAATAAAAGAAGGTCAGGACGGATTTGTTTTTCAGACAAAAGACGGCGGACTGGCGGCACATTTTGAGCATACGGTTTCTATCACAGAAAAGGGACCTCAAATTTTGACCATGCTATAATTAAAGAATGGAGGAGCAGAATAAAAAAACCGAAGATATTCATCTAACCAAGGGCTTTACCGGCTGGGTGCATCACCATCGAAGATTGGCCAAATGGCTGATGAAAATTTTAGTGACTGGGATAGCTTCTATTTTGTACTACTTGCGAAAAGAGCAAAAGCATATTGAAGAGGAAGAAAAGAAAAGTTAGAGTTTTTTGTTGGTATTTGGGTATGGTATAGTTATTAAATGGATCAACAAGCTAATCTTACACAGCCGGAACACCTATCATATAATCCCAACCACCATATCAAGGTATATGTTTTAATAGCTCTTGTCGTGGCGACGGTTTTAGTTGCTATCAACGGTTATTTATATTTTTTGAGGCTGTCGTATTTACAGCAGGGCTTGGTGGCTCATCAGGAAGGGGAGCGGAAGGTGCAGGAATTACAAAGTCAGAGGCAACTCGAAGTTCCTTCAGATTGGAAAATCTATACTAATCAAGATTATAATTTTCAATTTACATTAAATGACAACTGGTCCGGGTACAAAGCTACTAGGTGGGATTGCTATTTAGTAATTGGTTTAAATGATAATACTGACGAAAAAATTCCCTGCTGGACATTCGAAATACCAACTTCGGATTACGAGTGGAATACAGCGATACGACCTTCGCGTGAAGGATACATGGAAGTTATGCATCTTCGTCTTTATACTCTATCGCAGTGGGCAAGAGCTTTGAAGCAAAAACCCGAAATCGTAATACAACAAAATGAAAATTACGTTATAACTTATACAGAATCCATAGATTATCCAAGGAGTTTCGATCTAAAAACTTTAAAGATTCCTGAAGTTATATCAACCTTTAAATTTATTGATTCAATTGACACCTCAACCTGGAAAACCTACCGCAATGAGGAATATGGGTTTGAGTTTAAATATCCAGGAGGTTGGGAGGTTACTAAAGGAATGGGGTTAGAAGTATTTATTAGAAAAGAAAATTCCGATGGATTCCCAGAGATAACGATTTGGATATATGCAGTTCTTGACATTAATATCGATCAACTCACGGACTCTTACAAACTAAATAATTCTCAAAAAACCAACATTGTTTTATCTGGTGTTTTGGGGAAAAAGATGTCAGGATTATCTACTACAAAATTATCTAATGGCTCAGATTGGCATATTGATTTAATAGTATTAAGTAAAGAACCCGATTATTATTATATGATTCAAGCAGATAATTTTGATGAAGTTTTACTTAACCAAATTCTCTCCACCTTCAAATTTATAGAATAAATTTCAGCCCTTCTATAAGGACTGGGCAAGCGTGCAGGTTTATTGAAAATTAATAGTTTGTATGATATTATCCAAATATGTTAGTCGAATATATAAATAAGCAATTACAAAAAGCCAGCTATAAACTCCTTGAAGATGGGACGTATTATGGTGAAATTCTGGGATTAAAAGGTGTTTGGGCTAATGCTAAAAAACTTGAAGATTGTAGGCAAGAATTGCAAGAAGTACTGGAAGGGTGGTTGATACTTAAGCTTCGTGACGGCGATCCTATACCAGGCTTAAAAACCAGTCAGATTTCTCAAGATTTTTCTCGTCAAAATTTACCAAAATTTTAAAATAGACCTGTCCCCTAATAATTTTCGTTACGAAATTTTCAGATTTCGAACGAGACGAAGCAAAAATTATGAGGCATATACTGTGTTATCTGTGGTTATTAAAATCATTCATCAAGCAGATATTTCTGTTGAGGAGTGGGAAAATGAATAATCCACAGTTCAAATTCGGGCCTATTGACCCTTAATACTGGTTTTTGCTATAATGTATCCACAATAAAGATGTTAACCATATTACAACTATTCAATAAAAGCGGCTGAAAACGTCCATTTTTTGTGTGTATTTCATATAGCCGCCATGAGCGGTGTTTTTATTAAAAAACTTGTCCTGAGCTTGTGGTTCGATAAACTCACCACGGTGAGCCTATCGAATCAGTCGAAGGATTTAGCTATTGCATATTATGGATTAAGTATTAGTATGGGAAATTAGCTGTCAACGACTGATTATTCAATATTAAAAAAGTAGCTAGTCGCTGATTGCTAATGTAAGAATCTTGAAAAAAAGGCTTTTTCAAAAACAAACGGTTGTTTAGAAGAAGTCTCATATGTTAGCGGGTATCCCGATTAGAGCTTACAGTCGTCAAGGGCGACTTACCTCTAACGGGATTAATGAAAAAAATTAAATAATCATTGCAAAACCCTGTAAAATGGCAAAGGCCATTACGGGGTAAAAATAAGAAATTGCGTGGACATTACTCATTAAAAGAAGGGCGTATGGAGGATGCCTTGGCATATAAAGGCGATGAAGGTCGTGGCGTGACTGCGATAAGCTTCGGGGAGCCG